>Ga0157370_10000006_pt1 | contig 287406 bp, 343 predicted proteins | sample C35metaG_FD_113463 | JGI IMG/M metagenome (GOLD analysis project Ga0157370, IMG submission 113463) | Corn rhizosphere microbial communities from Kellogg Biological Station, Michigan, USA - C3-5 metaG | ecosystem: Host-associated > Plants > Roots > Rhizosphere > Soil | place: USA: Michigan...
CGGGATGCAACGTTTTGATACATTGCAACAGATAGCAGAAACTGCATCACGAACGCATCCATCCGGTCTGCAGATTTTGATAAACGAGCCGCGCTTGACCGACGAATACTCAACTGAACTCTATCGTGAGTTTGATGAGATCATCGGTGTGCTGGAAAAGATCAATGCTAACCCTAAATATGCTGACGATGGCAGCAAGGGTTATCAACTGCATTACCGCTACTGGCATGGTACACGCGGCGGCGCCTACGATGAGATGGTCACTGAGCTACGTAAGCAGCTTGATGGACCTGACCGTCGCACTGATGCTGATGACCTTGATGATGGATATAACTATCGCGATACCACGCCTGAAAAACGACTGGTGTCTGAGCTGACTTCAAAATGGACTATGCCATCTGTATTGAAGGCAGTCATCTCGGCGTCAGTAACGCGTAACCCTGGTCTGATTGGTCGTAACTATATCCGTGGTCCAGGTATTGCGGTAATACGTTCAGGCTACTTCCTTGATCTGGATAAAAGCGCTGTCAACCGTCTCTTCAATGAAGGTCTTGATGAGAAAACACTCAAGACTGTGTTGGACGATGCACAGTACTATGTGTCCGTTGTTCCTTCTGCCAAGATGAATAATGATGAACAGGGATTGACTGGCGGCCTACCAATTAACTCAGTGCGTCAGGCATATCTCTTCGACTCAGGCAATCAGCTAAGTGAAGCCGCGGTATCCTGGATACCTATCAGTGCCTACATGGATCAGATTGTTGATTTCGATCAGGCAGCTAAAAATGAAGGTAATCTCAAAGTGGAGCCAATCGATGGTTTCCGTGGTTACTATAAGTTGCTGAAAGACATTGTCTTTGTCGACCGTTACGGGCACCTCCCGTTCGAAGGCGCTGCCGAGAGCGCATCCTATCCAGCCAAACCGGCTGGCTGGCGCCGTACACTAACCCGTATCAAAGGTGTCCCGCTGCGTAAAGTGTGGGAGCTCCCATTAATCGTTAATCCGTTCCGTACCGTTGAAGAGATCTTCGCTGATCTTGGATACGAAATTCATGAGGTTATTGAACCAAATGCAAAAGCAGAAGCTCCTGTACGAAAACCTGGTAGCAAGCGTAAATGATTTTACGCAGCAACTGGGTCAGGTAGCTGAACTGACTGAAGGCTTTGATGGGGGCGCTAAACGCCCCTACTTCGCTTTTGCCCTGCACATGCTTCTGTCTTCAGAAGCCTCTGTGCGGCTGGGTGCCGGCTGGTACCTATTAGTCATTCAGTGTATCACTAACGAATTGAACAAAGACTTTGCGGACACTGATGAGTTTGAAGACTTCGTCGATGACTTCTTCGATTTGTTTGATCAACACAACATCATCCTGCCCGATGTTGTTACCAATAACCTTGAAGCAGCATTCGGTCTTTATGCTGACTCTTTAGATCTTCCCGATCTTTCGTCGTCCAATGACATTCACGACTAAAACCAGCAACCTAATTTAACCAACGAGTGAACCATGAACAAATATCTTCTGCTGTGTGTTATTGCCGTCTCTACCATTTCTCCAGTGCGGGCGTCTATGGATTCCCCATTGGATCCGTACTCCATTCAGTGCCTGTCTGAGACAGAGTGCTTTTATGCTAATGGTCGCAAGGTGACTGAGAAAGAACTCGAGAAGCTTGCGGCCTTGATTAAACAAGAGGAAAGTAATGAGCCCCAAGAACAATAAGTTTACCATCCGTGATCCATTCCTGGGTGATCGTGCAATCTGGTCTACCGCTGAAGGTCCAGACGGTTCAGGTAAGTCTACCTTCGTTAAGAACTTAACGGCGTGGATGCAGGAACAAGCGGGTATCAACAATGTTGTCGCGACACATGAGATCGGTGGCTCTGCTGTTGGTCAAAATGTTCGTCAGTTGATCCTTCATCCGAAGGAAGGTCAGGAACTGCACAATAAGTCTAAGACACTGCTGTGCTGGGTTGACCGTGTTGAGCACCAACGCAAAGTGCGTGATTTATTAAAGAGCGGTGTCGCTGTGGTACAAGACCGTACCTATCTGTCGACCTACGCTTACCAAGGCATGCTCTACGGTGATTCGCCGTTAGTGGGTGCTGTGCATACTCAGTTGAACATCAAGAACCCAGACATCCTCTTTATTCTTGATGTTGATCCTGAGACGATCATCGAACGTGTGGGTAATCGCCATGCGTCGAATGCCGTTGATCCTGTCGGTAATGATGACATGGACAACATGAACGATCGTCAACTGAAAGACCTGTGCTACTACTACCGTGGTATCGAACATGTCTTACCGGCGACAACCCGTCTGAAGGCTGATACCTATGTTGTGCATCTCGATGGTCGTAAACCTCAAGATGTATTGCTGGCTGAAGCCATTGAACATATCGAGAAGTTCCTGGCCAAACCAGAACTCTGGGTAAACACGCTTCTGCATCCTGATGATAAGGATAACAACTAATGACTACGGTTGTTATGTTCAGTAACATCAACGAGCCTTTGCTCACGGTGTTAAAAGAAAAGTATCCTGCCATTGACCTTACCTGGTTGATGAAACAAGGTAGTTCGGTTAGCGAAGTGCAGAAGAACATTGTCCGTGCAGATTGTAATGATCAGTCGGGTGTGCATCTGATGACCTTCCCGCAGGGGTATTATGTCAATCCTGATCACAATGACCCACGTTGGTCGGCTTGGTCAAAAGAGACAGGTATTAAACCTCCTCGTGAAAGTTATGCACACGGCGGTGTTAGTTTGCACGTCTACTAAATAAGAAAGGGAGAGAGGTGACTTTCTCCCACTTATGCCAATTAAATTTAACTCAGGAAAAGTAACCATGAAGACCGGCTATTATTACGCTTTAGTCAAGAATCATTTCTCAGGGAAAAGAGAGATCTTAAAGATTCAACGTGAAACCATCGCAGAACCGTTTGTAACGTGTTATACGCGCATGCACAAGGATATTGAGGAAAACCACAGCGGTAAGTACGAAACCTCGGCTCTGGCCTTTGGAGTGCTTAAAATCGAGTACTATACCAAAGACAAGATCGGCTCTGTCTGGATTGGGCACACAAAGGTGGGATTATTGACTACTGTACCGACATTGATCTCGGTAGGTGTTGATAGCCCCATTGAAACTTTCTTCTTATCGCCGCCTGCTAATATGCAGATGGGGGATCCTGAACTCATCGAGCTGCGTGATGCGGTATCCCTTCATATCGGCGATGCAACATGGGTAATGAAATGAGACGATTCTACGCACAGCCTGATGGCTTGTTTAATGTGTTTAAAGAAAGAGCGACCGTTACCATCAAAGATCGCTTAGATGACATCGATGAAGACATTCGTCGTGTTGTTATCGAACTTAATGAACTTAGTGGTGTGGCGCCGGTATGGAGTTGTGCTTCTCACCCAGAAACCAGAAAAGTATCTGATCGTAAGATGCATGTGATCTGTGCGGTAAATCAGGAAGGTGCCGAACAACTTGATCAGGTTTATCAGGAGTGGTCCACCCTGCTTGTTGATTACGGTATGTTCCATGTACCTAATCTAACTATCGCAAGACTGGTACACCCCGACTTTCCTTTCAATGAATCGCTTACGACTAATGATCTGTATTACGCGGTTGAACTTAAGGTAAGTAACATTACTACCAAACGGTTCAAGCAAGCAATGTTGCTATCTTTAGAAGAAGCTATCCGTAACGTCTCATTTTAAGGTGATGTATGTTTGATGTCGCAATTGAATCAGAAGAGACCCTGGGTTTCTTTAAACAACGCGCCGAGAAGACTTTGGCTAATGATCGAGAGTCAATAGATCAGGCTATTCTTCCGATAGTCGACTTATTGCAAACGTTCCCTGGGATAGCACCTGCCTGGAGCTGCGAGTCACATCCAGAAAAAGAACATCCCACTGATATCTACGTCACATGTGTTATAAATGAAACTGGTGCTGATCATATCCAAGCAATTTATAAAGCATGGTTATCAATCCTTGATAAACAACATCGATCCTACCCACAGCCAATTAAGGGATCGCCTGGCGAATATAAGTCACAACCCAATCCGTACTACGTCAATCCCTGGCAAGTGTTTATTCGTATCAACCGTTTAACATGGCCACGTGATTTTAGTCGTAAGTACATGGTCGTCAAGATTGGTTATCACTGGACTACCTTAGTAAAGAAAGAACACGCGTTGAAAACATTTACTGACGCAATCAAAATCGTTAAAGAAAGTATTTAATCGGCATAACCCCCTGAGAGAGAAGCTTCGCGCTTCTCTCTCAGGGGTGCCGTGAATCTTTTTTTTTTGGTTTCATTTATCAAATTTAGAGTGAGTAACGAATAAAAGTTATATGGCCGGATGAGGGCTTGGGGATATAGTTTCAATTCTCAGGCTCGTGGCCTACAAAAAAAAAAGGAGGAAGTAGCTTATCCAGTCACTTCCTCAAAACGTTATTACTCAGTTGCTCCATAATGGAACATACTATTACGACATTAACCAAACCATGGAGCTGCGCCACCGTCTGCAAGCGTATCACCGCCGACGTGTTTGCGTGACTTATCTTTACCTGTGATATCGTCAAGGATACCTGCTGCTTCAAACTTATAAACACAATACTTATCGCGCTCAGGTGTAACCGAGATGGTACGATGCTTACCACGTTGAATACAGAGGTAGGCTTCTTCACCGACACGCACGATATGGATAATCATCTCAACATCGACTTCTTGGTCGATCTTGGTACAGTTATCCCAATAACCTTTGTTTGCTGTTTCGCGCGGCAAGTCTTCTTCGAGACCATTACGCACGAGCATCTTCGCAGCAGGGCTAAGCTGATGCGGAGTGATAACACAAATACCACGGGCTGAGGTAAAGTTACGGACACGACGGAAGAGATCACGGTACTCTTGACCCGCTACACCTTTCTCGCAACCTTCTTTACTGAACATCCCCAGGTAATCGATCGTAAGAAGATGGATCTCATAACCCATGTTCTCAAAGTTTTTAATACGCTCAAACAGATTACGGTAGCCGAACTGAGATGGGTTAACACGACAGAAGTTAACTTCATACCCGTTCACCGACAATGCCTTCATAACCTCTTGTGCCGCCACCGTTTCATCGATTGTCTGATGATCATGGTTTAAGCCATCGATGTTTGCCTTGATCTTCTTCCACCACAGAACCATGTTATCGGTCATGTTGTTTTCAGAAGAGATATGCATGATCATCGGTTTCTTCTTCGGATCACGCATGTAAGGTTTGTTGAAGGTTGCGATCTGACGAGTCAGGTCCATTGTGAAGCCTGTCTTGTTGTTGTGCTGCAATGCACCAATCAAAACAAACTCACTACGCCTGAAACCACCCACCTCACCCAGCATACGGTTGATGCCGGTTAACCCTGTACGCAGAACACCAACTGTTGAAGACTCTTCTTTTGCCTGCTTGAAGATCTTACCAACTTCATCAAGGTTACTAACTGTAACTTCGGAGATCACCGCCGGGTCAAACTGTTCGGTCACACCGATGTTAACCGTTTCGATCTCTTCCAGCAGTTTAGTTACCGCAGAGTCCATATCAACATCTTCACCACCAAACATGATTGGCGCTGCAAAACGTTTTACAATGGCTTTTGCACGACGATGCTGATCCCATTTGCGTAACTCACGGCTAATGGCAACAGTTGACTGACGTGCACGGTACGGATCATCCTCGGTACTATTGACACCCATATCTAGAGCTTGGTAAGTCGCCGTGTCCTGGCCACAGTCGGTTAACAAGCGTTGAAGAAGGTCAGTTTTATCCAGAGGTTGGTTTTTAGGACGGTTGATCAAGAAGCGAATGGTACGACGTAACGCTAACTGCACACTGCGAGATTGGTCGTCACCAATGCCTTCTACCGGCGCCGGGATGTTCTCAAGCAGCTCATCAATAAACTCACTACTGTCATCACTATCGGCACCTACGATGGACTCTTGGTAAAATAACGTAATAATCTTTATGAGTAATAGATTGGTATCCATTATGCCCTCGTTATAAGGTGATTGACCATGTACAATGAAAAGTTGGTAGTTGTGCCAGCGACGATCCTTCGGGCTATTCACAACGCCAAAGAAAGTGAAGCAATTTTAACGTGTCCTGAGAGAATGCTTTCCATACTATCAAGACGCGATGTCATTTTCTACTATACTGTGAATGTGCTGCTTTGTGACACATCATATAAAGCAGACCCGAACAACCCAGAGCCGCCGTTAGTTTCGGCCCTGCGTGATTTGCTTTCACACACCATCGGAGTAATGAATGCATTTACCTCTCCGGCGTGGGTGAAGTTCGTTGATGATAATTCCGCGGATATTCGTGCTGAGCAGTCTTTAAAAGCGCGTAGTATCTATGAGTACCTCACAGGTGAAACTTATACCTGGAACGCTGAACCTGGTGAAGACGATCTGAGTTATATCTATGACACCGCCGCGAAAGTGGTAGGTGGCGATACAGTTGCTGTGTTTATCACCACGACACAATCAACCGACTCTTTCAATATCATCAGTCAGCAGCGTCTTTTTGAACAAACGCTTCAGGCATTCGCTACACTGACGGCTGATACAAAGAACTTCTCTTCTTTGTGGACTGGCTTTTGTGAATTGATTTACCAGAACTCGTTGATCCGACGTTTTGGGTAAGAATCTATGTAATAGTATGTAAATTGTCAGAACTGGCAGCATATTGTTATGACCGTGTGTTAGCGCGACACAACCCCCTTTCTATTAATATGTTAATAGAAAGGTTATATCGAAAACTTATATAAGTTATTTGAAGGAAACGAGAACATGGCTTTGAAACTTCTGCATACTTCGCAAAATGCCGATATGCTGTCACGCATTCAGTCCCGCATCAACGGTGGCCAGTTTGCCGGTAACACCGAAGTCGTTAAAGGCTTCGGTATGGAGTCAATTGACTCTGTACGCCAAGGCGCCATCGATACTGCCCTTAAGAGCGGTGTTGAACTGCTGGTAGACGTGCTGCGTGAAGGCACTGTTAACCAGGGTGCTCAGTACATCCAGGGTACTGGCGTTGAAGGTTACTCTGAAGCACAGCTGAACGCTGCCGCTATCGCGATGACCATCGGTAACGACACCCAAGCGTACGCTTCTGCACTGAAAAGTGCTGCAGCACGCGCAGCATCAATGTCTGACCTGGCGCTGGTATCTGGTAGCCGTTACGGCTCTGCCAATATCAAACAGGGTTACGGTACCGAAGCGTTCGAACAGGCACAGTCTTTCGTGCCACAGCAGAACGCAACGATCGAATACAACCTGAAAGCGGCTAAGCAGGATGCCGTTGGTGAAGCCTTCTTCCCAACCACTACCCTGACCCCGAACGACATCGGCCTGAGCGTAACTGTTCCGGTTGACATCGTTGAACCGTTTATCAAGCACAAAGCAAATGGCGAAGTGACGGATTGGCAGCGTAAGAAGCTCATTAACGCAATGCGTGACCCGACCATCCTGCGTAACGATGCGATCAAACTGGTTCCTTACAAACCTGCTGACGGTTCTGCCAACAGCAACTTCTCTACCGTTGTCCCAGCGTTCACTGAACTGCAGGGCGGCGAGCTGGTGCCATCAGGCGCACTGAAACCAGGTCTGAAAATCGGCTTCATGGGTCTGTGCTCAACTCCTTCACTGGTTCAGGCTGGTGCACTGGAGTCTTCTGACCAGATCGATACCGGTACTCGCCTGCAGTACATCTGGATCGAAGTGGCTAACGCTTCTGGTACCAAAGAGCTGTTCCGTCTGCGCACTGACCACCTGGATCGTTCTACTTTCCAGAAATCTCAGGAAGGCGATAAGTTCGAGACGTCTCTGGACCTCTCTAACGTTACCATCGGCCTGAACGAGCTGACCAAAACTGTTGACAACACTGACTCTGCTCTGTTGGCTCCACTGGTCACTGGCGGTCAGCAAGCGATCCTGGCGCTGGATATCAAAGGTACTCTGAACCACGAGAAAGGTTCTGTTGTTGTTGGTGGTCTGACTCAGCCTACCATCACTCGTATCTACGATACCGTTGCTAAAGAAGAGATGAACGTCAAGTCTGGCGCACTGAAAGATGCGATCGACGGCCTGACCCTGACCTTCGTTGGCTACCAGCTGCGTGCTAACCTGCGTAACAGCAACTTCCGTACTCGCGAACAGCGTGTTGACCGTCAGACTTCCGTGTACAAGTACATGGTACAGCTGGGCGCGCCAATCACTGCTATCGCCCCGGCAACTGACGCGTGGGGCCCGAAAGAGTCTATCGCTGTTGAAACTCTGAGCAATGCGACCTACGCACGTAACTCCGCAATGGCTATCAGCCGTCTGCTGGACTACGTTGAAACCATCCGTGATGCGGGTGTGACCAATAACGGCCTGTGGCAGCGTTACGATGAGAACAGCATCGAAGGCGTTGGTAAAGCAGTTGTTGATCCATGGTACGGTGAAGGTTCTTACGACATCTCTAAAACTGTGAACGGCGTTAAGTCTTCTCAGACCCGTGATGACGTTTCTGAAAAGATCCTGAACATCCTGCGTACCTACGCGTACCGCATGAACGCAGAGTCTGGCTACAACGTTGCGCTGCAGATGCTGTACAACGAAGTAACTCCAACTCTGGTTATCGCAACCGACAACATCATCGCTCAGTACCTGATGGAAGTTGGTGACCTCCGCACTGCTGGTATCAGCTTCAAAGTGCACGTGGCCACTACCAACAACATCGAAATGCGCGGTAAGATTCTGATGACCCTCTCTCGCATGAAAGCGGGCGGTCTGGATCTGTTGACTTTCGGTATGCACCTGTGGGTTCCTGAGATCGTAGCAACTGTTAACGTAATGCGTAACGGTACCTACATCGAAGAAACCATGGTACAGCCGCGTAACCTGCATGTTGTTGTTTGCCCGATCATCGCGAACATCACCATCACTGGTCTGGAAGAAGCTTACACTGGCAAGATCACTATCGCTGCAGATATCATCAGCGAGCCAGAAGCTGCAGGTACCCAAGACCTGGGCGGCCTGAACACCACTCCAGCTAACGGTACTACCGCGCCTACCGGCACTGGTACTACTGCTAACGGCGGTGCAGGTAGCTAATCCGCAAGGATAACTACCTAGTTAGTATTTACTAACATAAATGAGGAGGGGCGAAAGCTCCTCCTCTTATGCCGTCTAAATTTTTATAAACCTACATTACTAAGGTGATGCAATAGTAACGCTAATGTTTAGTTGGAGCATTGTATCATGACGGGGTTAGGTTTATGTCTCATGACCATCAATTCAACGAGGTGTCAAGCCAAGCGCACTTCAACTATGATTCAGATTGTAAGATAAGTTATTTCATTAAGTCAGAATTGAGATCACCCTTGGTAGTCCGTCATCGAAGTGGCATGGATAACGTAATCCCTGGTAAGATGTTTGGCGGGGGTGTCTCTAATCGTGTAGAAATCATGCTCGAGTTTCAAGTTAAAGAGCAAGTATTTCTCGACATTAATAGTAAATCAATTGAGGAGCTGCCGCCTGAATACGCCGTGATAGCAAAATCTATCGGGGCTATCAGAGAACGTCGTGTGAGGGAAATGGGTAATTACTTCGTTGGTAGAGTGATGTACACATTCACGCAAGATTACTTTGATCGCTTTGATGGGACGTTCTATTTCTCTGTATTGGATATGGTGTTGTCAACCAATCAGATCGAAGAAACAGAACTGCATCCTTACTCTGTACATGCAAAGCAACAATCCATGGCAGAGAAAATAAAGGACGATTATGCTGGCTTAGTGACTTATGCAGTAAAGCTGGTAGATTCGCAGATGCAATTAGGCCCAAAATACATAAACATCGGAGGTGATGTTTTTGAGCTTATACCCACCGAAGGAACCGGGACCGAATCAGCTGACGGTCTCTACTTCATCGGTGACAGTCCAGTGACACGGCCTAACCGTAATAGACGGGATAGTCGTACTCGATTCATTCCCATGGATAAAATTGTAGCGAACCCTGATCAGTATGGATTGTATCCGACTATTGGTGAGGCGCGACATCGTGGGGATAAACAATTGGATGCGGCTTATAATGCATTGGATGTTGCAAAAGGGAAGGAAAGGAAGGCGCAGGAGAAGATAGCTCAACTGGAAACTCAGATTGAGGGATTCAAGGCAAAAGAGAAACAGGACAACAGTATGGTTCTCAACAAAGGGATAACGGAGCTCATCAAACTCGTAACCGCTACGATCGGTATTGTTAAACTCTTGAGGTAACTCAATGGACCCGTTGCTCGAAACCGCCATAAAGAACATTGTGCCATGGATGAATCCAGACATTAGTAATGGATTCGTAAAACGTGAGTTGGATAAAGCGTTGGAATTTCTCAACAACGTCTTCCATAGCGCGTTTGGCAGTCTGGGGTCAAATATAAAGTACGTAGGGTACAGTCGTTGTCGGCCTGATGAAGAGTATCGCTTTAGCCTGAAAAGGAATGGCGGGACTACAGCTTCAAAGGCGCGTTATGAATTAGCCAGATCTGATGTGTTCCTGGTGAAGTTCAATTTCACGATCGATAATAAACCAACCAAACCACTGCTGCTCTATATACCGTATTGTGATGATACGGGGCTGATGCATTTGCGCGGGACAGCGCACACCATCACGCCGGTGTTGGAAGACCCGGGAATCTCGGTGACTCGAGATGGTTGTTTCTTCCGCGTGACTTGTGACAAGATCGTTGTGAAGCGAACTGGTCACACCATCTGTCGTGATGTGGTTGATATCACACAGAAACGTACACGCATCCAGAAACATATCAACATCCCGTGGAGTAAGATCTATCGTCCTAAGCAACAGAAGGCAAACTCTGCAAAGACAGCGCCGGTGACATCCCTCCCTCACTATCTGTTTGCAAAGTACGGTGTGACGTATACCTTTAAGAAGTATGCGGGTGTGGACATCGTGTATGGTTCTGAGCTGGATATCACAGCAGAGAACTATCCTGATAAAGAGTGGACACGTTTCTACTCGGCTAAACAAACTCACCCAAACAACAAGCGTCCTTCTCAGGAATGGGTACCAACGTCTGCTGCGTTAGCGGTCAGAACAAACAACCCCACTCCGATTATTGACATCCTTGTTGCAGGCTACTTCTATGTCGCCGACTGTTACACCCATGAATTCAATCCGATGCACTCTGATGAACCAGATCACTGGCGTCTGATGATGGGTAAGATGGTCTTCAACAAAACGGTTAAGTATGTACAGATGACGGAGTATCTCTCTCCACACTTTGCATCGCTTGATACGTATTTGGACGACATCGCAAAAGAGAACCTGGCTAACGAAGGCGTGTTATGTGAAGACATCTATGAACTGATGTCCTATCTCATTTCCAACCTGGATTATCTGATCAATACCGTTAACCTGGCAAGCATGTATAATAAAAAGTTAGTTGTACTGCCATACGTGCTGTCACCGATCATCCACGGTATCTTCTATACCAAGTTCAATCTGATGCAACAATGCAAGAAACGGGCTATTGACACGACCACCGGGGAAGAAGTAATGGTGTTCAGTGAGGATACGTTGTTTGACGTCCTAGGCCGTAACTTGAAGCCAGAAGCGATTAACAAAGTGAAAGGGCCAGACCATGGCATGATTAGCTCTGTAGCCGCACCTGGTGACAATAAGATGTTTAAGATAAATAATAAGATCACACTACAGCAGAACGCAACACAATCAGGTGGACGACGCAACGAGTCTCCAATGACCGATGAGTCGAAAGGATTGGATGTGAGTATCGCTGACTGCGGTTCTTATCTCCACGTAACCAAACCGGATCCAACTGGTCGATCGCTAATTAACCCTTTTAAAATGCTGGTCAATGATAAGTTCCTGCCGTCGAAGGTTCACGAAGAACTCTTCAATAACGTGCAGAGCATTATTACACGCCGCAATATTTAATGAGCCTACATCATGAAATTGTCAACAGACTTGTTTGTACCGATTCATGATCCAACGTCGACAAAGCCCGTGCAGCCGCGCTTGTAAGTTAAGTCGAATAATTACCACTTTGTAGAACAGATCGTTTTGATCTGTAAAAGGAAACCGTTATGAGCAACATGTATCCGCAGATGATGGGTCAAGGAGTGCAGATGTATCCTCAGCAGCAAATGTATCCTCAACAGATGATGCCGCCGCAGATGATGCAACAGCAGCAAACTCCTCAAATCGATAAGCAAGCGTTGGCACAAGCCTTTGCAAAGTTTATCAATCAGGCCACCCAGTCTCAACAAAACCAGCTTACCTCTTATATCTACAACCGCTACACCCAGAATAACTATCAAAACCCTGAGTTCCAGTCCGCTGTGAACACGGTGCTTGCGATGTATATGCTGGGTATGCAAACTGCACCGGGTCAACATCCGCAGCAGCTGCAAGCGGCAGCGGTAACGGATGCGTATGAGATTACTGCAATTCAGGAATTAATGAAGCAGCCGCAGATGGCACAGATGTTGCCTCCGCAGACTGTCTCAGCCCTGGTGCAGAACATTCCGCGTTTACAACAGGCAATGAACCAGAGTTTCTCTCAGTTACAATTGCCAATCGTTCAACTGCAAGTTCCAGGTTATCAGTTGCAGAACCAAATGATGCCGCAATTCGGAATGGCACCAGGCTATAATGCGCAGATGATGCCACAGCCTGGTTACGTTCCGCAGCAGCAGCCGATGAGCAACTATAACGTTCTGCAAGCACCACAGCAGTTCAATACCTACAATCAACATGCAAACGACAATTACGGTATGAGCGATGCTCGTGCTCAGTTGCCGCCAAAGCCTGCTGACGGTAAGTATTATGGTCCAGCTGCAATTGAAACTTCATCTGCAAGCAAACCGTCGGGTATTCAACCGGTAACTATCCCGCCTGTTGGAACCAGTGAAGCACGGCTCACCCTACCGCCGCTGGTAACTACTCAGCAGCAACAGCAGCCGCAGGTGCCATTGCATCAGCAAGGTGTGTTACAGGAGTTCTCCACACCTAATCTGTTAAACGACATGAATGCGCAAGCTGCCATGATCCCACCAAGCGATATCAACTTTGATCAGGTGATGTCAATGCAGGCTGAAGACGAAGAAGAAGCAATGTTCAACGTCCCAATGCCTGATCAGGAAGAAATGCTGGCGATTAATGCGGGTAATGCTACTGATGATCATCAGAGCCCTTATCCAAGTTTCTCCAGCATCTTTGGTGCGGCAAGTCAAGGCGCTAATCTGAGCAGTGCTGCTGAACAAGCGATGGTTCCGCCTCCAATGGAAGCTATTCAGCAACAAGTACAGGTTCCGGCTGAGCAGTTACCAGAAGTCGTCGTACAGCAGGAAACCCAGTTGTCCAAAGATGGTTTACCGGACGGCTGGATGTATACCGAAGATCTGGAAGTCGGTGAGTTCCTGAAGCTGATGGTAGAAGCTAAACGTAATCGTAAGCATCCGGTTCCGATGCATTATGACCGTACTTACATGACCCGTCTGTATCGCTACGGCGAGAAAGGCGAAATTGAACAGAAAATCGTAGGAGTAACCATGGACAGACTTCGTCATGACATTAGCTCACTGGACGACAACAGTGCACTGGAAGGTGCGCGTGAGCAAGTGGCGCTGTTCACCCCATTAGTTGCAACGATGGTTGATGCGGCTAATAAAGTGGTGAAAGAAAACGATAAGGATCCGGTAAAAGTCACAGAAGCACTTAAAGAGAAGGATATCTTTATTGTGGCTAAAGCGGTAACTGTTTCTTGTCGTCAAGAAGCAGCTATTCTGATCGCGGGTCGTGCGGGTGAGCTGCAGAAGCTTAATGGCAACAAACACGGTTATGAGTATTACTACCGTGAAGCGATGGTGCTGCAAACAGCGAAGAACGTCAACGATGTTGTATTGTCGGATGATGTTAAGCCGTTAACTCAGCGCAGTCGTATTAACAACCTGATGGAACTCTCTCAGGCGATTCGTGCTGCACGTGAAGGCGGTTCGCTGTCTCCACAGGCACTGGGTAAATTGACCACGCACATCACTGAAGTACTCAATGACGTGTTAACGCACGAATATGCGTATTCCGGTCAGTTGTTGCTGACAGGTCTGGATGAAGACGGTCTTCCGATGAACCTCGAAGATGAGCTGGTGCAGTTTGTTCTGTACATGGATCAATCTGACGATAATCGTGAAGTTCTGGAATTGATCCATAAACGTTGGGTGCCGCTGCGTGAGCGTCTGTGCATTATCTTAACTGATGATTCACTGAAAGCCTCACAGAACATCCTGGCGCGTCGTTACGCTACCGGTGATGATCTGGAAGGCCTGCTCGAAGCAACCAGTAACATGATGATCGCATTGTCTGTGGTGAGTGTTACCCAGCTCAATCGTTCTAGCCGTGATCTGAAGATTGATAACAAAGATCGTATCTTTGCAGTCAACCAGTCAGACTCGCCGTATCTGTACAGCGTACTGCAGGGTATCCATGAACGTACCGGTAAACATGATGTGCGTTACACTAAGCATCGTGTGGTAACTACCGATGGTCGTTTCATGAACTTTACCCGTGGTGGCTTCGGTGATGGCTCTGTGTTCATTGTGAACTTCGAGTAACATAAGGAGGAGGGCTTCGGTCCTCCTTTATGCCGCCTATCATGCAACTACTGCACAGTAACGTAAGAGAGCGCTTCAGCGCGTGTATAACCGCTTCTTCAGCAAAAGCATACAAAGACATCATTGCTGACGTTTGGCACGCGTTAGATGCCACACGTTTGCTCAAACCCTATCGTATGATCTTGATATTAAAAGGTGATATCATTCACGTGGTTTACGATACCACTCTAGGGCATGAGTACACATTTGATATTCCACCCTTTGCCGATATTAAGGAAAGCTTCGAACGTAGCAACATAACAACGCAAACTTTCTTTAACGCAGCAACTAACTCTAAACAGTGAGGTACTATGACAAGAAGTATAGCAACCGGTCCTAAACGTGTTATGCGATCTGTAGGAAATGTAAGACCTGAAACTGTGCACATTCGTGCAAGTCTTAAGCTGGTTAGCGGATCATGGGTAGTTATCCCACCGACACCAAAGCTCATTGAACAAGACTATGGCATCCCACGCATACATTAACCGGCATAAGAGGAGATCTCCCATGACGGGAGATCTCCTCTGCTATGCTTCTTTTTTTTTTTGGTTTAGAACGAGAACTTAGGACCACTATCGTCGTCGTTAAAATCGTCATCGGTTGGATCAGGTAGCTTAGGTGTACCATCCGCATTCAAATCAGAGTTTTCGTCATCCTCGTTATTGTTTTCGTTGCCGTTCTCATCACCGTTTTCATCCTCAGGCTTTGGCTCGGTGAACGATGGTTCACTTGGTGCCGCCTCAGGAGTGATTGGGTTGCCCTCATCATCAAACTCCTGTTCTGGCTCTGCCATTGGATTAGCTGACTGATCGCCTAACTGATCGTTACCTTTCAGTTTGTCGTATTTCGCCTGCAGTTTATCCTCAACCTTCTTCTTATCTTTCAGATAGATCAAGATCCCTTCCCACACGCCTTCGTTGTAGTTGATGATCTCAGCTAACAATGCAGCGGTCTGGTTAGTATCCTCACCCAAATCATTCAGAATAGCAAAGCGTTCGGCATTACCAGAATCATCCATCCATTTACGCATGTACATGGCGATGAGTTCTTGACGCCAGGTTTCCAGATCATCATCACTGCCTTCCAAGAACTTGGTCAGCGTGGTGTTCGGGAAGCGGTCATTGATAGCAGCTTCGGTGAACTCACGTTGTGTCTGGTAAGCACGAGTCAGATCTTCCATGTCTGTCGTTTCAGGTTCAGGCAGCGTACAGATGATCGAGTTGATGAAGTTTGTCAGAAGACGGTTAGCAATCGCTTCGTCATTCTTCGCCACGTCAGGATTCTGTTCTTTGAAATCTTCCATCATCTTCTTGCCTTTAGCAGAAGACGGTGCCCAGAGTTTCTTGTTCTCCATGATAATTTCATAAAGGTCGTTCATGAGGTTACCCGATTTAAAGGTAAGCTTACGAACCAGATCAGAAGCATGACCACAAACCACACGCTGGTTCTCAACGATCTCCTGGCAGAACAATGCATCGTTGTTGATGTGCTCAATCGCAAACTTGATATCGTTTTGTGACGAGATCAGTTCAGGACGTACACCCCACATCTGCGAGAGGAACTCCATCAAGCGATCGTTCCATTCTACATCCGGTGGCGTGATATCACGTTTAGAGTGAGTCATGTCCACGTTAATAGAAGGATAGTGATCGTTACCACCGGTCTTAACGATTACGCTTGCCGCGTCCATGATGTTACACACGTCACGTGGGTTCTTCGCACCGATAATAGAAGAGAGACCGAGTGTTGAGTTCAGATGCGTCGAGATAACATCTTCGATCGTGCTCTCAGGCTCAGTGTCTTCTTCATCCAGCGGAATATCCAGCGTGGTGATGTTCACAGAGTTAGCGATGTTCGCCATGGTGGTTGCAATGATGTTCGACATTGCCATTGATGCATACAGACGTGATTTGTCCAGCAGAGAACGACCAATACCAAAGCGGTTGTAATCAAACGCAAAGTAAGTCATCGACTCTTCAGGAATGTACAGCACTTTGGTCTGCAGGTTCTGCAACGTACGCGCAAACATGATACGCATGACTTCGTTAGTTAACCCAACCGTCATGGTCTGGCCGTATGTTCCGTTAGCCAGGCGTTGTACCAGATCTTTCTCAACTTCTTCAACATACTTCGCGTAGAACGCGCTAGTATCGACATTGCAGTTACCACCAGTTTTCATCTGGTTGGCCATCTCGATAATGCCTTTGGTGCTATCGATGCCGTTATTGGTATCCTGCTTGTTTTTGAAGAGATCTTGATAGTACGCGTCATTCTGTGCTGTACGCAGTGGGTTACCGCTCTCATCAAGCAAGACGAAGTAACCGACACGGTGTTTGAAGTCACCAGGCACGTGAACAGGAATCACACATTCAGATGGCAGATGCATCAACAATGGCTGTCCCACGTTCTCACGGCTAAGCTCATCATCACGACTTACTGACACGATACCTGTCGCAACATAATCGCGTTGTTTAAACAGATCGTTATAAATGTCAGCATACTGCTCATCAGTCAGTACGTTAGACTGATTGACTTTTGAGCCAGACTTGTCTTTCGACTTACCCTTACCTTTATCATCATACGCTTCGATACCGGCACGACGAATACCTGCAGGGATACGTTGACGCTTCGCCATGTTATTACGAGCCAGGGCTAACTTAAAGCGTGGCATGGCAAGTACAGCATCATTGTCAGTCACTGTGATACCGAGCTTGTTGTCTTTGTCAATGCCGTTTGCCGTCTGGATATGGTCAACGGTCATAAATGGCGTATTGCCACTCATCAAGCTTTCCAATGAGGCGGTCATAAGCATGTTGCTGTTGCCAGGGTTACCGAGATAGCCTTTGGATTTAAAGCGACCAGCCTCAGCATCGTAATCGTCAGCAATGGCTTCCATACCGGAACCGCGTGTATGACCATTGATCACGTTATCGAGTGAGGACTGTGACAGCACTGCCCACGCAGAAGAACCGGTGTTAAAAAGCATGTCAGGAACGATCTCTGACAACTTCTTAGTAATTTTATAGTTCTTTTCTATGTAGTCGCGTACTTCGCCGATCAACATCAGGTTAAGCTCAGTATTCTTCCCTTCGTAAGACTCGGTGGTATACGCCAGTGAAACGGTGCGTAAGTTACGAGGAGAAAGAATAGACGCTGTAAGGATTTTACATGCCTTGATTGCGCCCGGTACACTTTCCATCAGTTCAGTGTTTGAATCGATGCTTGTGCTGGTGATCTTTGAGATCTGTTGCAACATCCCAGGGTTAGGGCCATTGCCGTTATTACGACGACCACCGCCCGACGTCCGATTTTTATCTTTTGGTTTGTTGTCTTTAGGAACCAACAGCTCAATGATCGTCTTCGTCGCAGGATCTTTATTGAGTAAATTTATTTTTGGTGTAGCAGCTCTTTTACTGCCCGCCAAGCGATTCGATTCGGCCATTTTAAAGAGGCTCCTTGCAGTGGGAGAATAGCATGAATTTAAATGTGGACTATACAATTTACGTAAATGATACCAAGAAGCTCGTACGCACAATGGTCATTAATTCATTGCAATCAGCTAATATAATTAATGGTCGTATGGACGGACTCGGGTATGGCCGTGACATATACGATAAGACGACATGGAAGTACTACATGAACATGGCAGGGGTCTACCATGCATCCAATGATGCAATGCAGGTCAAATCCCTTGATAACGGACAGCTTATCGATTTCACGCGTGAGAACATGGAAATTCATGTTAGCACTAAACGCTCTTATCAATACGGCACTGACTACTATAAAGCATTAGTTGCTCAGTACCCTTATCAGATCGCATTGATTAAAGGTATCCTTAATCCCATTGATATTAATGTTGCGATCGAAGCTGATGACTGGCAGATTCTGTATTACGATCCTTCATTAGTTGAAGAAGGGGAAGATAACCTGATTCCGCGTATTCAGGAATGGATCAACACGTTCACCACTCAATGGCTGTTGCCAGACTTCGTCTACTTGACCGAAGACCTGATGCACCAGTTCTATCTGTCATCTATTTATACGTTTGCCCCAGGGATCGCATTAGGCGTGCGTCTGGAGAACATCAAGACCAATAAAGCACACAGCTTCCATATCTGGTCACATATTCTCTCACACGCTGACCTGGAGCAGTACAAGCCTTATCTGAGTCGGTATCAGATTCTCTATCTTTATCGGAACATTGTTTGGCATACCCGTAACCCAGGTGCACAGTATTCCTTCCAGAAGATGATTACTGCGTTCTTGACTGAGCGACGTATTCCATTGCAGTCTTACGATGCGCGACATAACACATCTAATATCTTAACCGATATCAAACCGCAAGTTGAGTTCAAGCGTGAACTCCTCAACATGCAAGATGCGATCGCCAACGTGAACTACGTGCGTACAACGCGGGACATCATTGAAGATGAGATTCCGTTAGCGAAGAACAACGTTGATGTCTACGAAGATAAGATTGCGGAAGTCACTCAAGACATCGCGACACACCGCGCCAGTCTGCTGCCAACCAAAGTCCTTGAATCCAATATGCGCGATCTGTCAGACTCTTTGACATTCCCGCATGCGCTTACCTTGGTCAATGAATGGGCACGTCTGGCATCCACTGGTATGTACAGTGCTGTCATCAGTACCGTTAACCCTAACACCGGGTTGACGATGACGATGTCGGTAAAAGATGCGTTTGCACTTTACCTGTACGGCGTATGGATGGGCCACGGCGTACAGTTGGAGACTATCCCGTACTTTGAAGCCAGTATGGTCATGAAGATCCCCCGTCCTCAGTTTGCTTATCTTAAAGCACAGTACGGTTCGGAGTTCGTTACCGATGATTTCATTAAGTACGCACTGCGCCTGTGCCCAGATATCCCAAGCATCATCTCAACCGAAACCTTCTATGCGAAAACGCTAGAGATCAATGAAGCGACACAGTTGCATCGTGATCTGTGGTCTTATCGTAACCACCACTACGGTCGGGCAGAAGTTGAAGCGTTAGGGTTTGCTTTCTATCAAGACGTGATGTGTGATTTCAATAGCGGGATGAAATACACAGACTTCTTCGAACAGAAAGGCTGGGACTTACGTGACTTGCCAAAAGAGGAGTGGGTAACCTTTGCCACGAAGATCTCCTCCATTGCTACCGGTCTTGATACAGCCAGTCAGTTGAAGCTTGCCGATATTCAAGAAGCCATGCTTGGTATCACCATGCAGTTGTCCAGCTACACCATCCAAGTGATCCGTAAGATCAACGAGGAAGCGGTGATTATGTTGGATTGGCCGACCCTACGTGGCGGTGACATGAACATGAAGGTGAGTCAGTACTGGCAGTTGCTTGATAACCCAGTGCGACCAATCGATGCCCACATGCGTGAAGCAAAACGCTATGACCTGGTTAATGAAGTTCCACAAGGTCATAACTCCGTTGAGCGCACTTGGACCTTTACGATTGATGATGGCAACTCATTGAGCGTCGGTGGTCTTACTCGCAACTACTATCTTGGCGGTGCGCGTATGCGCCTCTGGTCTGATGAAGATGCGGTAAGCGACAATGAGTTTGACATGTCACTTAAGCAACACGATCTGAACGGTCTTTGGGTTGACCCGATTGGAACCTATCGTCCACCTGTTGACTTTGATGTGATGGACTTGCATGGTTTGTGGACAGACCCCTTACCGGGTATTGCTCCAATCAAACAGGATCTCAATGGATTGTGGGTAGAGGATTCTTTAAAGAGTACTTTACTTGCTGACCAAGAGATCAGCAGTCTGTTGGCCGACAATAAAGAGAGTGATCCTAACGGCGTATTGAAAGGATTACGCAGTACCAATTCTTGATCGATCATGAGGGGGCTTGCCTAGCCCCTCAAAAGTAATCCTATGTTTACACCGCCTCTACGCCTAAGGAGAAACACGTGCCTGCACAACAGCCGATTCATGGTGAGGGTGACTATGTTGTAGACGTCTCATTGAGTTCCCAGCAGTTAGTCTATGGTCTTATCAACCATGATAACGAAACTGACTACACCTCATTGACGTTACGGTTAGGAACCCCGACTGTAAATAACAATATCCAGCATCCTCGTAATACTCGTATCTTTGCCGAGACACGCCCAGGTGCACCAAAGCAAGGTTCGACCTTTTTCTATTATGACCGCATTTCGCTGGCTTACTACCTGCAGAACTACCCAGATCTGACTGTTGATTTAACCGACGACATGAAGACCATGCAGGATCTCGTTCCCTGGTTTAATGATAAGTTCGGTTTAGGGCTGGTCGCCTCTGACGTACGGCCTGATTTAATCAGTCGTGTCCCGAATGCACAGAACCGCTTTGCTATCTCAGCAGGTTCACTGGCTTGGCAAGATTCCGTTGCCTTCAGAATTGTGCTGGAGCCGGTTGATATCGCAACACTGACTGGTAGCAATGAACTGGATGTTATTAATGTGGTTCAAGAGCATCCGCGCACTTATGGTCAGCTCTATGGTTATGCAACACCGACTGCCGATATGAACGCCGTGCTGAAGACATTGCCGTTAGGTGAACTGTCACAGACTAGCGGTTCTAATCTGGCGTCTGCGTTAAGCACAGCCACTGAAGACTACTGGGCGTTTAATACTGCAGCTTCGATTCGTAACCTGATGGAAGCCGCTGTACGTTTTAATGGTCGTCCGGCTGATCAGACAGATTACCCAGTGCGCGAAGGTTTCAACCGTATGGTCATCATTGATACGGCTGTGAGCAAATGCCTGGAATTCGAAGGTCCATTAGTTCTTTACTACGTCGCTTAACCGAGGGAGCTCAATATGCAACTTCAGTATATTTTGCAGAAGACGGTTAACGAAGTTATTGTTAAGCCGTTCAATGCTGCATTTGGTACGAATCTTACCGCTGATGATTTTGAGTTAGTTGATGTGGCGCCGGTTGGTTCATCCCTGGACACCGACACACAGGCAACGCTTAAAGTCGTCAACACTGATTCGGGCTATAAAGGTCAACGCCCTATTCTTTATGACCGCCTGGATGCCACTGAACTATTCTACGGTGTACCCAAGTTCTTCCCGGTTGGGAGTGCTGAACTTGATCCGTATACGGTAGTTGGTTTGATGGCACAGCGTTACGGGCTGAAGCTTGATATCAACCACATTGCCAAGGTTGAAGTAAAAACAGGCAAAGCCGTTGTTACGTTCTCTGACAACTCACCGATGATTAAAGGGTCTGTGCAGTTCGACTTCTATGACGAAGCCATTGACTTGGAAGAACTCATCGCTGATCCTGAGATCGGTGTGCTCGATATGCCTGAGCGTACTGAGAAACCAAACGTGACTTATTACAGCTTCCGTTACGACATGACGTATGTAAAATCGTTCGTGCCGCAAATGGCAGTTGGTTCACTGGCTACACAAGAACTCGCGGATGCAGTAGCAAACATCACAGGCGACCCTTGGGTGTTGGACACTGCGAGCTCCACGGAATTCAACTTAGGCAATGCCGAGCTGGTCTTTAACGGAAGTACTACTGCGGCTAACGCGCAGGGCTACCCAGTTAATAACGACTACGCCATGGTTGCTTTGTTTAAATTAACAGATTTGTGTAATAACTTTAGTGGTCTGCTAATGGTTAACATGAATTGATCTGTTTGTAAAGGAACGATGAATGAAACGTAATGTCAGATCACACGCGGGCAACATGCTGCAGGTAGCCCAGATGTTGGGTATTCCACACGTCATCCAGGAACACACGACGCTGAATGAAAAGCTGAGTATCCTGCCTGATCAGATTCCGCAAACAGGTCGTCCTAACTTACAGTACTTCTGTATTGGTTACGGCGGTCACAAAGGCTTCATGGGTAAGAACAACACTTACCTTTCTACTTCTATCGATCATTATCCAGACCATGCTGCACTGTACAAGATGTTACCCTTTGTACTGCGTGAGCTCGGTAATGACTTGACTGTTGCACAACGTGATAAATATCGCTTACGTGCAATTATCACGCTGGATGATGGTAGCAGATATATTGCTTACTATCTGAAGAAGATCGATCTCACTAATGTTACTGTGCGCTCACAGAAGAACGTGCGTGACCCGAACGGTCTGATCACCACCACGGACTATGTACCCGATGCATCGGTACTGAACCCACAGCAACCTGATATCAATACCAACAACATCGACCAGGTAGTGACGTCAACGACGTTCCTGTCAGCGAATGCCGAACTGGATATCTCGCTGAACGAACTGGATTGCGCTGAGCTGCTCGATGTCGCACGTATCCTGTTCAAAGATGAAGCCTATGCGCTGGTCTCTGAATACGGTCTGGTATCGGGTATTGATGTGCCTGCACAAGGTTCAACCGGCCAAGGCGGCACCATTCAGTATACTGAAGTGATTGCAGCTCAGATCGTGGACTTCATGACCAACCGTGGCTCAGGTGCAGACGATGACGATAAAGGCATCACCTGCCTGGTTAACTACGGCGCGACTGAACCGTTGCTGGCTGACAGCGGTGCGAATGCCACCACTGTTTAATAAGAGGGCGACATGAACATTCTTGGTAAAGACGCACAAACCTTGATCAAGGAGTTAGCCGCAGGACACAACAACATCACGTTGGTTCCTGATGCCTCTAAGGTCACCAATTTCCAGAATATCGCCGGTGACGGGGACTTTGATGCGCAAGCAGATATTGTCCCAGCTAATCCTGATGTTTATTATCGTAAGAAGACCGTCAAGTTTGGTAAGATCGACTTATCTCAGCATTGGCTCAATCAACACCTGACCATTCCTTTGCAGTCGAGCTCAACCAGTCACAGCATCCTGCCAGCGCTGATCTCACGCTACGGTTTGCAGTTGACGACTGATGATCTTTATCTGACAACGGTAGATACCACGGATCCGATCTGGAAATTACAGATCCGGGTTAAGCCAACTTCCTGGACGTATAAAAACACCCTGGATAACATCTACGTCTATGCAGAAGATCCAACCACTGATTTGGCGTACGTGATTAAACGTACTTCACTGACCGGGTTGAACTATCCGTCTGCAGATACCACGAAGATGCAAGGCCCGTTATTGAGTTACGGTACTAACTATTCCGTATTCAGTGGGAGCAATGAAGCGCTGCGTAATGAGAAGGTTGGCTACAAGATGGCAATCCCATCTCAAGACGACTGGTCCATTGCGGATCTGATTTCAGAGTACACTGATATCGAGTGGGGGTTCCGTCAGACAGGTGCTAGCCTTTATAATGCCGAAGTTGTATACAACGGCGTGAAGACAAACGTACCGAGTGCGTACAGTCACATTAAAGGCGATGCAACAAACTATCTGATTCTCAAGTTAAGCGGCGTTGGTGATGTCGGTGGTTACCTGGCAATTGGCTACACGGTTGAAATTGATCCATAGTAGTTAATGAGGGGGTCCGCAAGGGCTCCCTTTAGGGAGTTGTATGATGGTGTTTCAAGATGGTCGTGACCCCAGTGATTTGTTGTTAGTATCGATCGACCCAGGTACGGACACCATGGGGGTAAGTTTGCTGGGACTGAATCCCCTTACCCTGGAGATGAACTGGAAAGAATCCTTTACGTTATATGGTTCGTTATTGAACTATCGTTCGGGATATCAGTACGAAGAAGACCGTCAACGTGAAGCACGCATTATGGGGCTCTCAGAAGCGCTCCTGCGCTACTTTGGAACAGTGCACCCACATGTCGTAGTTTACGAAGATAACTTCCTCAGACACTCTCCACAGGCCTTTAAAGCCCTCATCCAGGCAGTAGAGGCTATCAAGCGTGCAACGTGGATGTATAATCCTTACATGCCGTTTTATGAAATCTCTCCAATGCAAGCAAAGGGTGCGGTTAATGCCATTGCTCCACGTGGACAGAAGCATGATAAGGAGTTAGTGCGTCAGGGACTTATGAAGTCTGAAAAACTAAAGGTTCCGCCGCAAAGTCTTGCCGAAATGAGTGAGCATGCTGTCGACTCTGTAGCTATTGGCATTTATGCATTAGACCAGATCTCAGATGCCATTCGTGCAGGCACTTGGAGATAAAATGACTACACAGAAAAATGATGACGCAATTACGCCAGACATCGATCCATCTGATGTGATCGCGCCAGTTATTCAAACGGTGCACCCGCCAGTTGTAAGGGCGATGATCTTCTCAGGTGTACTCGCTGTTATTACAACCTGTTTGTGTGCTGCTGCTTTCTTCGCTAACATGACCATTCATGTTTGGCGTAATGGGTCGTGGCCACCGAACGTCGGTATTGGTGTTGTGATGATGGTGCTGATTGGTCCGGTGCTGACCGCCTGGCAGTTCATGGGTGTGCGCAAAATCCTAACCTCACTCCTTTCTAATGAGAATGGATTGGGTTTAGGCGGAATTGCAAAAGAGGTCATTGCTAAACGTTTAGGGTTTGATTATAACCCAACACCACAGCAGCAACCTGTTGCACCTATGCCACCGGCACAGCAACCGATTAGCTACCCGGACCCACCGCCAGGCTTTGCTCAGAATGTTCCACCTGTTCCTCCTGGTGAAGACGCACGATGATTTAATCGGCATAAAGACAGAGAGCTTCCTTGCGGAGGCCCTCTGTCTTGTTTTATGCCGTCGGTTAGCTATTTCGGTACCCCTGGAGCTGGATTGACTTTCAGATCATTTAACCGCTTAATTGCGGCAAGTAACCCATTGACGTAATCCTGCAGACTATTTAGACGACGAGCAGTGTCATCCGATTCTGCACCTAGGTTAAGAAGAAATCGACTATCTTCGGGTGGGAAATACAAGTAGTCATCATCTTGCGAGAGGATACTTGTTACGTTGGTATTGACTTCTGGTAAAGGTGCACTAACTGCAGTGGTTACTGAAGCTGCGCCAGCAGGAACACTGGTTGGTGCAACAGCAGGAATATCACCTGAACCAAATCGGTCAATGATACGCTTTTGAACTGTCGGAGCCGCTGGTCGCATCAGGGGAGCTGGCGGCTCCTGGACTTGCAGTACCGTTTGACCCAGCAACTGGACGGTAGGGGACGACACTGGCGCTTGGCTTTTTGACTCGCAACCTGAAAGTACCGTCGCTAACAGCGCCAAGAGCATTGCTGGTATATGCATCCGCAGCTTGAGTGTCTTTGTCATACGAATCTCCTATCCGCTTAGTTAGCGCCATCTGTTCTCGCTGGATGTCCCTCGTCTGCTCCCCGAGGACCTTTAGTTCATTCATTTGCGTACCGAGTTGCTTCACGTCTTGTGACAATTTCTTTTGCTCTTCGCCCAATACCGCAACCGTAGTTGCTGTAGACCAAAGAAAGTAAATTGCAACGCCGAGCGCTAAGGCAACCACAATGGGCATGAAGTTTTTTATTAATAACTCTTTCAGCAGTGTAAACATAACACGATCCTAGTAGGTAGATATTTTCAACCACCAAGCTTTGGCATACCGCCAAGGTTTAGGCATCAGTGCATAGTCCGTTACAATAACCTCGTTCTTATATTGAACGGAGGTATTGAGTGCTGACCGCCTGCGATGGTGCAAAGTATATAACCGTGAGCGACTCTCGCCAGGACGTAGCAAAGGCTCCGCCATCACCCCGTTGTTCAACTGAATAGGGATGCGAGTGTTATCGGGCACTGTAAACATACCAGGCCATCTGTGTGCTTCTAAGGGGATCTGTTCCACTTCTAACAGCGGATTATCAAAGACCACCCAGAAACTGGTAGATAAAAGTAACCAGGCTTTATAGAAGTCATCCTTCTGGTAATCACCTTTGCTAATCACCCGAGGCGAGTCAGGGTTGATATTAGCCGGAATCGTGGATAGGTCTATGAATTCGCGGTCATAGAAATAGCGGTCGATCCAGTCAATATGTACCGTAGACAGGCTGACGAGTTTTTCACCGAGAACCGAGATGACATTATCCTGCAGATACAGAATACCCCCGATCACAATCCCTACTTGTTTGCCCTTGGTATTAAACGGCGGGGCAAGCATAATCGTTTCACGATAAGGGTTGAATTCATCGGATGGTTGTAACTGATCAGCAGTAATACCATAACAGTTTAGTGTGCTGACATTATGGAACGTCATTACACCGGTTTTCACATCATTACTGACCTTGGCGTTCTTACACGCATCAATCAAGTAAATACCGTCATCAGATAACGAACTGCGATGAAGATATCCATTGACTGTAAAGAGAGCGCAATTAAACAACTTCGGATAATCCACGCCGTCTTTCATCAAGATCACATCATCGGAGTCAGCATAAGAAAACTCACGCTTCAATGATGAATCGATGTTAGTTGGTTTCTGAGTAAACCAATACTCATTAACGTTATTGAACAATGCGAACTTCTTGGTGAGGTTCGGCAGTGTCTCGCTGGTCGTCAGGGCGCGGTTACCAATTGAGGCTAACCATTGCACAATCGTTCCATTGAATGCACTGACTTCATTGTAGTAATCCTGCAATACCAGGCAGACATTCTTCTTTAAGAAGGGTGATGATAATATGACCCGGTTTTGGCTATAGGTCTGCAATACCGTTTTCAGCAGCATCGACGAGATATCGTCATCAACTAATTTCGGGCGCTTGCCCACGGTTTGAGAAATACAGGCAACGTAGTTGTACATGCGCTCCGCCCTTAGTTTGAAAAATCAATCATATGTGTTCATTACTTAATTACACCTAAGCTATAAAATTACTTGGAGACCGACATGGCTCAACAGATTTCCGTGGCAGACGTTGTCTACCCGTACAACCCCCTGAATAACGTTGCCGGGGCACAAGGCATTGTAGAGAACCATACGTTGACTCCTGCGAACGGTGTGAACTATGTAACGATCATTCCACGTGCTGCACCTTTCTTCCGCCGCACGGTAAAGATTATCAACGTTGCAACCGGCCAGCCTTTGGTGATGGATCAGAACTTTACCTTGGGTTACTTCTTTGCACCGTTCACTGCACTGACTTATAAAGGTCTGTACGGTGGTATTACTTTCAACGAACTCGACGCCCCGATCGAAGTACAGATCACGTACGACACACTGGGTGGTGACTTTGTTCTGAACTCAACGAAGTATGCTGAACTTGCAGCGAACATCGTTAACAACCCGCGTGAGCTCGACTGGTCACAGATCGCTGATACACCGGCGACGTATCCACCTATTGATCATCAGCACTCGGCTGACCAAACACTGAACTACATGGATTATGTTGAGCAGCTGGATGGTTTGAAAAGTGTAATTACTGCTGCGATCAATGGTTACGTTGGCGCACTTAATACACATATTGATACCGAAGGCAATGCGCACCAGATGACCAAGTTGCAGTTCGGTATTGGTAACGTACCTAACTGGGCGCCAGCAACAGTAGATGACCTGCCTTCACAAGGGTCTGATCTTGTGATGTCACTTGACATGGTAAAACGTGCTTTCAACTACATGTACACCGGTGCAACAGTTACTGCGCTGAAGTCAGCCGTTGTTTCTGATGTGGTCTCGTCAGCGAGCATTGTCCAGCAGTTGGCTATCTTAAATGATGCGGGTCTGCTTACAACTGATGAAGTTGCTAACTTCACGCAATGGAAGACCTATCGGGCGCAGATGTTGATTAAGGCATCAACAGGGGCAGCTAACACGCTTACTCCGCCTGCAACCAACACAGCCTTTGCCCGCCTGTTAGGAGGTTGATATGACAGGGACTCTGTTTCCCGATGTGGTGCGACTTGAATTCGACATCACAGGTGTCAGCGCCGATAACCGCATTATTGACGATGTCATTGAGATTCCTGATGAGTTGACTAACCGTGCGATTGTATTGAAACACGGTGCGTTCTATTCCAACTCATTAGTGTTAACCGATGACAGCGGTAATATGCTGACCAAATGGGTCGACTATAAACCTGTCTACCCTTATAACCGTCCTGAGCTTAACCTGGATGAAATGACAGGTAAGTCTACTGCTGCGTTTATCATGATCACCAACGATAATCTCAAAGGACGGGTAACCGCGACTTACCAAGCAGTTGGCTTACCATCGGGGATCTCTAACCGTGATCTTACGGATATCTTAAATGCGATTGCAAATGATAACCGTAAGTACTACTGGGATGATATCTTTAATAAGCCGGATAAGTTTCCCCCTTCACCACACACGTTGGATATAAAGGACACTTATAACTGGGCGCCGATGACAGAAGCCATGGCACGGTTCCATACCTGTTTACAGAACGTCAGTCATCTGCCTTCAATACAAGGGTATATCGATTCGCTGGACAGTTCCTTTGCGGCGACAGCTGTGCGCCTGCTTGCTATCTATAACACGTTCATTGCTCACCGCCGTAATTATAGTAACCCACATGTTGATACTAAGAGCACGTTGGTTGGTCTTAATAACGTCGATGACTTTGACATGGCGTCTTTAGCTGAAGCGATTGCCGGTACTGCGTCAAACAAGTTCTTATCGCCACAGACAGCGTCGGGTGCCGCGTATGACACCTTGCTTAAGAACGATAAGTCGATCGTCCACGTAGGTTGGGTTCCGATGCTGCAGTTCGGTGATCTGAGTTCAACACCTATTCCGTTTACGATCAACGGGTTTGTCCTGAACATTACGGCAGCGGTACCTGCAATCATGGCATCACGGGAATGGACACTACCAGTTAGCAGCATTAAGTTAACTGATTTTGTACCATCGCCTGCCAATAAAACCCTCTTCCTTTATGTGCGTGTCCGTAATGGGAAAGCCTCGTACGAGGTCGCAGAAGCGGCATCACCTGAGACCACGACTTATGTGAACGTAGGTCGTATCGTCTGTGGAGCGAGTGCAATCACCTCAGCTGTACTGACAAAGGTTTCAGGGCTGGGTACTGCGCGTGTATCTGAAACGAAGATTGGTTCTGCCATTGCTGCAACTGCGGGACTGCCATCACAGTCTGCGAATTTGAACTGGTAAGGGTGAGTGGGTGATCCCCTCACCCACTTTCCGATATCCCAGGAGATATCCAATGAATACCCCGATTCTTACGAAATATAAATTTGATGTTACGGGTAAAGATCCACAGAATTTGATTGGGGGTGAGCGCCACACACTTAACCCTGGTCCGAAGAACAAGATCATCGCCTCACTGGAAGGTCCGTTCTTTTCTGATACAGTAAAAGTTCGTTTACCCAACGGGAGTTATCTCGAACCTTGGGTCGACTTCCAGCCCGTGCATCATTTCCCAGAAGCCTCTAAGAAGACTGGGCGTTCATGTACTTGCTTTGTTAAGATCCTTAATGAAACGGTTGTGGGTGATATCTTTGTTGAGTATCAAGTGGTCGGTGGTTTGTTTAACTACAATTCCGTTACGCTTGAGAATCTGCTGTGGGCGATCATCAATGATGAACGTGACGTACTGTGGGATAACATCAACAACCGTCCAGCGACATACCCGCCTTCGTATCACACCCATGACATCTTCATGGATACGTACGGTTGGGAAGATCGCATCGCATTCAGTAACTGGGTTGCTGACGGTCTTATCCTGCGCGGTGAAACTCTGAACTATGAAGGGTTTACCAATAAGGTGGCCGTTGTTCTCAATCAGATCAAACAACTGCAGTCGGATATCAACGGTGAGATCTTAGCGCACTCTGCTGAGAACGGTAACCCGCATGCGGATACCAGCAAAACGTTTGGTATCACTAAACTGCAGAACCTGGCTACCGCTGACAGCGTTCAGGCTGTTGAAGGTTTACGTCCTGATTTGCGTCTGACAGTAAAAGGTGCGCAGGATATTCTGTCGAATGCATTAGCCGGATATTCTGCAAACTTAGTACATCAGGGTAACTTACCGGTTACACGCTTTGGTAACCTTAACTTCTTACAGCCAGGTATCATTGGTTCGTTTGAAGGTGCTTCGATGGTTGATGCACACGACCACTTTGCACAGGTGGTTGAGAACGACGGTACGTACATTCGTCTTCGTCCAGGTACCAATGGTGAATCGATTGCGTTGTATTACGACTATGTAACCAACATCCATCGTAACATCAATACGTTTACCGTCATCAACACCAACAACAAATATACACCATCTGGTTTGGATCAGGCGTATATTCCGGCCCGTCTGTTTGACTGCCAAGGTGATGTCATCGCGGGTATCATGTACAACAAAGCTGCCTTGCCTGCAACCAGTGATTACAAATATTGGATTGCGCTGACGAACGGTACGCTGGATAGCACCAAGCATAACTGCGCGCAGATCAGCAATGCGTTCTTTACCATGGATGATGGTTCGACGCAAGAGTTCAGTCCGTCATGGACACAGCTTTGCATGATCGGTTCTCGTATCTACGTGATCCATCAAAACCCGAATGTCGCAACCACTATGCTGGCAGGCGGTACAATCCTCGACAATGCTATTCCGCAGATCTATCTGGGGTATATCAACGTTGCAGACATCATCGCTGGCGGTCCAGTTACCTTTACCCAAATCACTGGCTGGACGACAACCTTCTTAGGTCAGGTGCGTGCACCTGCACGCAGTATGCAGATCTGTGACCAGGTAGTTGGTCGCTCTAATCAGCATGTGTTAGTACGTTACGATGGTGGTCAGTATGTCAGGGCCCAGTATCGTTCTTGGCCGGGTAGCTACGGTAAAATGGCAGCGAACAGTGATGGCACGTTAACGATGTTGATTGATTTTACTATTAACGTCGATGGTCGTAACAACTCTAATATCTCGGTGTATCCAATTCGTTTTATTATTGATGTTAACGCCAGAACTGCTCGGGCTGCTGATACCATGAATCCGTTTACTGCGGCTGATGATACAAGCAGTACATTGAAGTTATCTGTGTTCACCAATGGATCTAACCTTAACTTCTTTAAACTGCGTGGGGTTAATGACGGTAGTGCTGCCCTGAGTGGGGATTACCACGGCAGTCGCCTGATCACCAAGAAAGGGTATTCAGTTTATACCGGTCGTGCACAAGCAGCGAACGTGGGAATGCGCATCGATATCCAACAGATTCCTAACTTTGTGGATGCGGATACTTACTGGCGAAACCCAGCGGCATATACCAACGTGTTGTTGCGTTCTGTCACCGATGGCACGTCCTATGGATCAGAGGCTAAAGGTAACTTACGTTGCCCAATTCTCTTTCCAAATAACCGACTGGGCTACTGGGCATTTGATGGCAGCAATACGTACTTTGCTTCTCAACCACTTGTGGGTAACGGCGACTTCCCATACAAGCTGATTGGACTGGGCAATGTTCAAGGTTTCCAACCGTCTAACGATCGGGTCAGAGCCGCAACATACCCTAGCCGGGAAATCATCACCGAGATCAATGGCGGATCAGTGGTTACCCATTGTCGCTCAATCTCCGATGATGCACCGAGTGGTGCCGCTAACATCGATACCGCATTGAATACTTCAGGTGCGATCAGTACCGATGTGAATTATCTGCGTGCTCAAGGTCAGCGAGTACTTAACCAGTTAGGAATCACTGCCACTAAGTATCGGTGTATACTGTTCGTCCCAACGGATGGCGGAATGTCTCTGATGCTTAAGGTTGTCGGTTTCACACCTGCGCAGGCTAACGGTATCACTGACACTATCACAGCGATCGCTACGGTGTCCTATGGCGGTGCACGTGACGGCGTATTAAATGGTTGGACTGCCAACCTCGATGACATCATCAGTAAACCGCAATCAGTGGGTACTTCGGATATCTCTCGTATCCAAACCACCTTCGGTATGCTGACGTATAAAGTCGGCGGTGAGTACATTATTGCAATGGGCGGGTTCTATTGCCCATACACCGTTGGTCCTGCTAACAACTTACCGTTAGTGTACCTGAAGATGACCAATGGTCGTATTTCCGGTAACCAGGCAAACCTGTACTTTGTTTCACCGTATGTCGATCTGTTGTCGAACACGCCTTTTGCACTTCCGGGTAAAGGTTTCTTTGTTACCTATTCTGACGGTAACTATCCGATACCGGTTACACCAAGCATGCAATCAGCCGTGGGTCCATGTGCAATTGTATTAGCCGCACAAGGTGAGAACTTTGACACGATTCGTCAATGGACCATTCCAGGTAATGGCACCTCGGTGTTACTGTCACAAACGGTAGAGCAAGGTTGGATTCTGTATTTTGCAGAACCTATCCCAATCATCCTGGGTGGTCGTGAATACACCATTCCAATTACCAGTATTGACCTGCGCACGATAAAGGCCAATCCGGCAAGTACGACCTACTATGTTTACATTGAGGTTGTCAATGCAACGACGGCGAAGTACACCATCTCAGCCACAGAGTTAACTGCTGAAACCACCCGTATGTTTATCGGGACAGTTGCTACGAACACTTCACAGATCAATGCGATCAATATTACGAAGCGTTCAGGGATTCATAAGTACCAGATCTCTGCAACTAAAATGGGTTCATCTATTCCTGTGTCGACTGGTCTGCCGCAACAAACGGGTAACTGGAGTCAGGCGTAATGTCGGGAGGGGGAAACCCCTCCTTTTATTTTGAAAGGAGTTGTCATGAGCGACAACCTGACGGTTGATCCGGGTAGTTGGGGTGTGTTCTATGCCTCGATTGAAGCATTGACCTGGAAATTACAAAACGCACGTTATTCACAATACGACCTGGCAACAGGTGTCATGACCAACTTCACCAATACGGTTGAGGCGTTGGTTGCGGAAGCACAATCCAATTTCAACGCTCATGCGAGCAACCGTACCAATATCCATAAAGTCAACGCTATGCAGATTGGCTTTGGGTTGGTTGATAACTTCAAAACGGCAACCGTGGCACAGGCAGGCGAAGGCGGTTATGATAATCTCTTCATTACGCCACAGGGTTATAACGCATTAGCCGCGAAAGTGTTTGGTGACTTTGGTTCATCTTTGCATCACCAGGGAATCAACCCTATCTCTACTTTCGGATCACTCTCCTTCTTACCACCGGATATCTCAGGTTCGTTTGAAGGCTCGGGACAGTTGTCAGGTAACTCCTGTGGACCAATGATCATTGAAGACGATGGTACGTTGGTTGGTTTGCGTTACGGTGCAACAGGTACATCAGAAGGACTGTACTATTTCTACCTGCCTTCTGCTGAAGACCGTATTGACAATGTCAGCCCGATTCGCACGAACTATAAGTACGTGCCGTCCAACCTGCCGAGTGGAACGTATTGTTCTGATATCTACAACAATGACTCTGAAGTATTACTGGGTGCGATTAAAGGGTCTAGTTCAGTTGATCGGTTTATCTCACTGACCAACGGCACCTTTGATGTGAGCAAGCATTACACCGCTTACTATAAAGTGGCAGGTATGGTTGATGCTAATTACCATATCCGGTTTATGACCGCAGCCATCGTCGGCAACTATGTTTATATTTTTGGTGGCTACGAAGATGCTGTGAATTGTGTTGCGGATGCTAACGGTAACACAGAGCTGACGGGTGCGGTTAGACTTGTCACCTGGCGTGTAGCGATCTCAGCGATTCAGGCAGGCGGTACTGTAACACTGGAAACGGTTACGGCATGGGCATGTAAAGATGTCTATGGTCGTAATGTATCGAGCACTGACGTTCTCATTGCCCAGCAGTGGGTAAGCGGTAATGCTGATAACAAGCCGTATGTTTATGTTACTAATAAACAGCTGTTTTCCGTCAGCGTGCAGAATGCCCAACGTCGCTTGCAATCCGTAGTGAACCCAGCTAATCCGAACCAGGTGCGTGTGAATTACCATCACACTGTCTATGCTCAGGCGAAAGCCAGCGGTAGCGGTCTGGCGCCTATTGCGCTGTCTATCTTAATTGACACAGCAGCCAAGACAGCGGTAGTGGAAGATAACCCCGGTCCAATCACCATTTCCGGTAACCAGTACAATGCCCCGATAAGCACGCCTTTACAGACGGGCTCAACAACGGCGACCGGCATGGATGTACAGGGTGGCAATCGGCATCAAAATACGATTGTTACTAACCGTGGTTATTTGTTAACGCGCATGTCGGGTAATCAGCCGGATGAGAATCCTTTATACGGTAAAGCTCAAATCCTTAACTTCGTCTCTCGTTTTGATGCGATGCGTGAGCGTAGCCGTGTCACTCGGTTAATCACTCAGGTGAGTGATCCATTGGTAACAGGCACGGCGCTGACCAACGGTTTCATGAAACCTCAGCTGCTCCGAGGATTTGGTTTGCTGTTAACCAGCAGCAGGTATAAGGAATCTAACTACTACAATTACGGAACCACAAAACGTGTTGTAGTTACCGGTAATGCTAACTTCCCGTATAAACTACTGGATGGTCGCACTATCACGGGTTTCGCGCCTAATGGTAATCGTTCTGAAATCCCAGCTGATCGAACTTCGATTGACCGCTATCGGTTTGTCCATGTTATCACTCAAGTGGACAGCGCGGGTAACATCACTTCGTCACCTTCTGTAATCTGGGAAGATAACGATAAGTCAAGCAGTTGGGTTGGTTGTACAGACATCGACGCTAACCTGAACATGACCGGTTCATTTAGTTTCAGTAAAGCTGAGATGAATGCGTTGGCTAAAGCTGCCATTACACAAGTACTGGGTAAAGCACCAACTCTCAGTATGGGATTGATTTATGTACCGCAAGATACTGCGGTGCCATTGATCATGGTGTGTAACGGAGAAGTCCTGCGTGATGACGGTACGGCTTACCGAGCGGCATTTGCGTTAGTTGAGCTTAACTACACGGGATCGCGTTCAGGTAATGTAACTGGCTACACCATCAAACGCATTATCGACCGGCGTATTGAAGAACAGCAGCCATCTGGTGTTATCATGGACTTTGCTGGACAAGGTGGTCTGAATATCTACAAGACTGCTGCGGGTGATTATCTCTTAGGGATTGGTTGTCCACCTAACCATCAGACATATGGCGGTATTTACAGCTATGTGTGGTATGCAGCAATTCGTGCAGGTACCGGGACCATTGAAGACAGCACCATTAAGTTGTTTGGACACGGCTATTACCCAACCGCCTCTAACCCAACGCCATTAGCTGTACCGGGTTCAGGTCTGTGTGTAATGGACTCTACATCACAAGTCAACAATGCCACGGCGGTATTGGTGATGGATTCGATGGCGACGACGTATCAGGAGTTCTTAACCTGGCAGTCACGTGGGAAGTTTATCCTGGCGGCACAACAGGTTGAACAGGGTTATCTCGTTTACTTCACAGCACCTACCCAGGTGTTCTTAGCAGGTAACGAATACACTCTTCCAGCCGGCAGCATCGATCTGCGTAGCATCAAGGCGAATCCAGCCAGCACAACGTTTTATCTGTACGTGCAGTTGGTTGATGAAGCAGTGTCGTATCTGATTACCACAGCGGCACAAGCTCCATCGATATCACTGATGTATATCGGCACCATTGTTACTAACACTACCCAGATCCAATCGATCAGCGTCAGCAAGAAAGTGCGTGTAGAGACTTTTGAGTTGTCAGCTAACCGTATTGGTTCGGCTATCCCAATCTCCACTGGGGTGCCATCTGGCGCAGGTAACTTTGCGTGGCGTAACTAAGGTCAGCATAAGGAGAGGGCGATTGCCCTCTCCTCTATGCCGTCTTTTATATTGGACCTGATGTTTGTGAACCACCGCTCTGCACACCACCGTGTTTGTGACTCTTCAGTGATATCCCGCCGGCATTAACGTCAGCCGGTGTGGTTAATCCGCCCGAAGTATCAATCTTACCAATGTGATGGATATCCCCGTTGATAGTAACACCACCTGGTGAATCGATGGAAGTGGTATTGGTCTTCAACTGGAACGTATCATTGGCTTGGATCTGCATGGTTTGACAAAGCATCTTGATCAGCTTCTGTGCAGTCAGGCTAAAGTTCTCCTGTGCAATGATCTCGATGTTCTTCTTACTCATGGTGATCAGACACTTATCGGTATTGGTGATCTGCCATAAGGCATTCAGTGAGTCCAGTACCAGGTTGTTATCCAAATCATCGGCAAGGGAGAATAGGCCTTCACCGTAGTCAGCTTTAATGACATACTGGACTTGTTCTCCGTTGGCTTTTGAGTTGGACATCATAAAGTGTTTCTTATGAGATGACCATTCAATGAAGTACCAATCACCTTCACCAATGTCTTTATCTTCAGTGGTAGCGGGCGAGCCACTGATAGCAATAACGACTGTCTCTAAACGGCGTAGGTTGTCATCAAGACCGGACTCGGTCCAGTAGTACTTATCTTCATCACCTACTTGCCAGATAACAACACGCTCGCCTTTAACAACATCGGGAGCGGTAACGCGGTTAGACCTGAACGGGAACCATATTGCTGACATTGATGAGTTAGTCACAACCTTGTCTTCAATCGCATTCCCATTTGAATCCTTTCCTTTATACGTCATGACCTGTGGATTCACATCCGCAGTACCTGACATCATCGGTTGGGTTTCACGCGGAATAACCTGGATCTCTTTGCTGTTCGTGTCCTTGGGGGCGGCAACGACACCCATTGAATAAAACTTCAAGACAGAAATGTTACTGGCCATAGCAAACCCTAATGTTATTTTTTACGTAATTCGATCATGGTATAACGTAAGACCGAATCTAAACAGGAAACGATCATGAAAGACGTATTCTTTATTAAAGGCGAACCACAACAGATCCCTGAGTGGTTGTCTCAAGCAATTCTGGAAGGTACGGTTATTGTCCGTGGTGACTCCGGTACCGACGTTCAACATTTCATTGTTAATGGCGAAATAGCGTCAGTGGGTAATCAACTAATCTTTGACGGAACCAATATCACCATCAACTCATAAGCGGCCGAGCCATCATGCTGATAAAATTTATCGAACTATACAATTACCAGCGGTTGAAGAACAAAGGGATCAACCGCGTCAGCATCCGGTTCACTGAAGTCGTGCAGGTAATTCTGGGTAAGAATGGTAGTGGTAAATCTTCTTTAGTACGGGAACTTTCACCTCTACCTCCTGCTAACGACGAATATGACAAGGGTGGTTATAAACACATTGTCATTGAGCATAAAGGCGCTGAGTACGAACTGTATTCAACACCAGGTTCTCCTTCTCGTCACAGTTTCAAAATTAAACGTGATGGAGTTGAAACCGAACTGAACGAATCCATGACCATGAACGCACAGAGCATTCTGGTTAAGGAGCATTTCGGGTACACCAAAGAGATTCACGAGTTATTACTTGGCATGGTCAACGGTGTTGCCTTTACAAGTATGACACCGCAGAAGCGGCGTGAATGGTTTACCATGCTGCACCCGACAGACATGTCGTTTGTCACTGAGCTGCATCAGCTATTGAAGACAGTCCTGCGCGATACCAAAGGCGGGATTAAAACTGGTAACAGTCACCTGACTGATCTTTACGGTCAACGTAAAGACGGAATGGATATTGACGGTCAACAACGTCAGCTTGATCAAATTCAATCGCGGCGTGATCGTATTGCTCAATTTGTTAGTAATGAGATTTCCGGTAATAACTATCAGCAGCATATCGATGATGATGTGGTGGTATTACGTCAGATGGGCGACCAGTATCAACGTTCACCGTTATCGCTTTCTCAACAGTACACTTCACGTGGCGAGATCCTCAGTAAGCTTGAGTATTGCCAGAGTGAACTCAGTAAGCTGCAGTATGCACAAAAGACCCATTCAAACGAACTCTCTGAGCTTGCAAAGAATGAAGCCTTTAGCAGCGGGAATGTTGAGAAAGATAAAGCGGAGTTAGAAGCATCGAAGTTACAGGTTGCTGAACTGATCGAACAGAGCCGACTTATTCATGAAGACGCACTCAATCGGTTAGGTGATGATCCGTTATGGCAGAAGATGTATCAAATGCCGTATGATTCGGTCCGTGTGCTGTTATCGCAATTAGAACATCTCATTGACTACCTGTTACGTATGGTGGTCTTAGATGACCGCACAGTGACGATTACGCAATATGACAAAGTTCGTCGTTTGCAGTATGACCTCACATCGGCAATTGAAGTGTTAGAGCAGGATGATGCGAAATACACGCACAAGCTCAATCACTTTAACAATGCAGATAAAACAGAGTGTCCGGCATGTCATCATCGTTGGGTGCCTGGCGTAACTGAACATCAGGTTGAGGATATTCGTACCAAACACACCACGCTTGTTGTTGAACTTGCAGCACGTCGTGATCGTTTGAAGAAATGTAACGAATATCTGGAAAGTAACGAGACCTGGTATCAGGCGGCAATGCGTTATTTGCGCTACACCGAATCAATGCCTGAATGTCGTGAGATATTCGAATGGTTAATGGCAAACGATGTGCTGTATGAAGGTAACCGTCGTTATGCTACTATCCTGCCCGCGATTAAACATGGTATCCAAGCACGTGAGAACTACCTGTCCGATACGCAACGTTTAGTGCAGATTGAGAACAAACTCAAGCTGTTCACTGATGATGCGATTGAATGGTGGAAACGTCGTCATAACGAGCATGAAGAAGCCTTGTCCAGAACCATCACTGAGATGCGGGTTGTACAGGCTGAGATTGCACGGTTAGGGGCAGACTTACGTAAAGCAGATGATGCCGTGATTGCCTCAGAGGTCTTGCAGGCTACCATGGCACGGATTCGTGAGAACACCGGCTTGTTAGCCCGTCAAGCTATTAATGATGCAGCGAACAATGAATACCGTGAATTAGGTGAGCAACATAAGGCCATCAATGCAGGCCTCTATAACGCCCGCTCGCTTGAAGGAACCATCAGTAGCACTGAGTCTCACCTTACATCATTGAACGCCTCAGAGAAGGCCCTGCAGCTTCTGGTAAAGGCAACTTCGCCAACCGAAGGGATTGTCGCAGAAGAACTCTCTGAATTTATTGGTACGTTCGTTGATGAGATGAATCAGATCATTGAAGAGATCTGGGGAGATACATTACGTATTCTTCCTTGTAACATGGAGAACGGGGATTTATCCTTTAAGTTTCCATTGATCTCTGGTGAGTTTGACGGTGGGGCAAAAGACATCTCTGATAGTTCGACAGGTGAGGCACAGATCATCAACTATGTGTTCCGTTTGGTGGTTATGTCATACCTGGGCTTTGAGCAGTATCCGTTGCACATGGATGAGGCGGGTGCTAACTTTGATGTGGCACATCGTCCAGCGTTGATGAACTATATCAAACGTGCAGCTGATTCTGGTACCTATTCACAGATCTTCTTGATATCGCACTACATCACGAACCACGGCGTAATGACACATGCCGAAACCTGTGCTCTGACTGTCGACGGGGTAACCTTACCTGAACACTACAACGAGCATGTTGAGATAGAATAATCATGGGGAGGGCAACCTCCCCTTTATGAGGGCTTTGCTATGTTGACCCCTGATCAGCAGCGTTTTTTCTTTCAAGCCGTTGTAGGTAAGTTAGAACAGTGTTTTGAAGATTACTTTGAACAATCCATGAGTTTGAGCATTGAGTCGATGGCGGTCATGGCGCAGGTTCGTTATAACGAATGTATCCGAGAGTTGATCGCCGCCTTCCCTATTAAAGAAGTGCGCCAATACGTAGACCAGCTCTATGTGAAGTGTGAAGTTGACAACGGCACGGTTAAAGTCATCTACTCAGAGCAGCTGAGCCTGATGGGTACCGGTGAAGCAACACTTGGAGTGGCTCATGTCAAACATCCCCGCTAATCTCTACTTTGGACCTGAGCTTCCACTCGATGCTATTCCAGGTGCTATCTTTAATGACGGCGTGTGCTTGTATCGTGGTGGCGAATATGGCTGGATGTACATGTGCCATGTTTCAACGGTACAAAAAACAGAGAACTCACCTCTGGCGGATTATGCCGTTGCGATCCCTGAAGGTACTCTCGCTACTTTAAATGAACCAATGGCGTATTATCGCAGCAATACCTGGCTGTCGCTTTCTAATAAGGTAGAGGGCCCGAAGGTACTCGGTATATTACATGAAAAGTATGTCCATAGCGAACTGGGTGTTAAACTCGAGCTTATCCCTGATGACTCTGTTTATGTTTATATTCAGCCAGCAGGAGAGCGTGAATGGGCGGCTGACTTTAATGCACTGAAGTTGTTTTACCGACACAACGGCGAAGATTATTTGCTCGACTCAGAACTGTACGTCCCTGTTAATATGGTTAGTGAGTGTGTTAATAGATGGTTGGCCGAGGAGAAACCATATATGCCATATTTAGATTTGGACATATCGGCACGTTTTGCGGTAAACACCGATAAACCGCCATCACCAGGTGATAACTGGATTGACAGCGAGTTCAACGAGTTTGTATTTGATGCTGACCGGATGTGGATACCTATCGGTAAGATTGCATTTAATTATCGAGGCAGCATGTTATCTGGTATTGATGTCCTGCGTTTGCGCGGACCTCATAAAACGGGTGATGCATATCTCGTCGATAACTTCATGTATATCTACAACGACATTGTTAATCGTTTTGTGGTAATCCAATGTGCGCCAGGCAGCGATGACGTACCTTTCAACTTCTATCCACCGGAGGCATTAGAACCTATTCCGATGCAGGGGATCTATCGTCGTGATTTCGATACACTTCCTTGCGAGCCAAATGGTTGTGGATGGATCATTGTAGAACTGGACGGAAAACACTCTTTATATAACCAGTATGGTCTTCTGGTTGAAGTTGACTTACCGAAATGTTCTATATTCCCGGAAGGTAAACGTGCCCCTATGGTTGTCATGGGTCCGTTGCATTATCGTGATGCGTGCTACCAATGGGATGGTTTTGACCCGGAAGATGGTGATGTTTGGTTAAATGAAAAACAACTGTACACTTATCATGAAGGTACATGGCGTGTTCTGCCAGCAGGCGTTCCTTATACGCGCCGTCATAACTCACTGGCAATGAAGGTAGAAGAACTCAAAGAGCGAATTAAGCTTGGTCACGACATGAACAACCCGTTGTTGTCGCAGCAGGCTAAAGATCAGCTCTTTGAAGAACAGCATCGTCAGTATGAAGTAGAAGCTGCGTTGAAACAAGAAAGGCTTACTGAGCAGGAAAGACAGAAGCAGTTTGAACGAGCCCATCCATTCAGAACCTGGATTCGTCGACTGCGCTCATCTAAACCACGGTAAGTTGCAAATCATTTTATTCCTACATTACAAATGTGGTGTAGTTAGCGAGGTTATCATGCTGGTTACTTTATCTGTTGGTCATCTGACACACAGGGCGCATAACGCCTTGCAGAATACCGACTATGCGTTCACACCTGCAGAAATCTTGAATGCAGCAGTGCACTGTATTAATGGTGACATTGATTGCGCGATGGATAATTTGTTTGGTGAGATCAATAAGTTAGATGATAGCTTCGCTGACCTACCTTACGACACAGCATCTGATCGAGTTCTAATGGACGTGATCAAGCGAACCAGTCGTGAGATTAACACTACACTGTATCGGCTATGTAATGGGGTTATGCTCCCGCGTTTTGTAAATGCGGGACAGCATCACCTCACCTTAACCCTTGAAGAGTAGGAAATAAAAACTATGAGTAATGTACAGGAGCTCGGGAAGCGCGTAAGCGTCGGGATGGATTTCTCCACCGACATCGTAAAAGCAAAAGAGAGCAGCACAGAAATTGCACGGAGAATGGCCATGTCGTTGCAACATCAGCAGGAATTCCAAAAACTTTTCAAAGCGCGTGCCAAAGAGTGCACGGATGGTTTTGACAAGTGGCGGTTACAACAAACTGAGAACCCGTTCTTCCAGCAAACTGCACGTCAGAAGCTGGTAGGGATTGCCATCGATATCTATCAGAAACTTTCCAAAGAAGAAGTGGGTCCTGAGACGCGCTCTGAATTGATTAAGTGGGCGGAAGATAACGAAGTAATCATGATCAACCACGTAGTCGGATTGCAACTGTACAAGCGTATAGTCGGCGAACTTAGTGCAGATACCCAATTGATGATCACGACCAGTCATCACCACGGTATCGACGATGTCGCTTTCTCCTTTAAGCTGCCAGGGGCAAAACGGTCTTATCTTATATAAGGTGTCGTGATGAAGCTGCAATATCACGCAGTCATCCCAGTGCCCTCTATGCGCGTTGTTGCGCGAGACCTTGAAATCTCTACCGATCATTTGATGCGTGTAGCGATTGAATGGATAGAGGGTAATGACTACCAAGTGATGCGTCGAATCCAGGAACTCCCTTGCAATACCGACTCGGACATGACCCAGGCTATATTAGCTTCGGTCATGCGAGTGGCGGAGGAATTCCTCTCGTTTATGCCTGAAATTAGTTTAGGTCAACATATGCGAGATATCTATTTGATAACAGCTCACACTCAAACAGCTTATGTCGGATTCGCAATCTGCGATGATGAGTGAAACCCCATGATCGAAACTAACAATTACCACAACATCATTTGCATCGTCCAATCGGATGAAGCAAGTAAAGCATGGGCGGAGTTCTCTCAGCTTGTGATGGAAAACCCTGAGCTTCAGATCAAGCGAGACGTGTTTGAATTCGTCTTGAACAAAATCCTGGCAACCCGTACCTTCGAAGTCGATGCCATGGACGAAGCAGTTAATGCGATCCAAAAAGCAGCGAGCAGTCCACTAACTGAAGAAGCAGTCAGTTGGTTTATTGACTCGGTGGATCAAATTGCTGTGGCCTTGAAACGTGCCATACCGACACTCGCCCCAGGTATAAAAGGCCATGTGGTGAAATGTGTCCTTATGGATCACAACAAACGTAACTTCACTCTGAACGTTACTATCCTCGAACCATCAACCAATAAGGAACCATTTACAGTTATTCACTTCTGACTTAAGCGAAGTGACCAAGGCCGTGGGGGTATAAGCCTCCACTTAAAGAACCACGACTTCGGTAAAAACCAAAAATGAAGAAAATCACCACTCTCTTTACTTCTCTGGCACTGATGATGTGCCTCTTCGTTACTTACACGCAACACGCTCATGCGAGCAGCTCTGCGAAACCTACCGTAGAGTTTAACCAAACCGGTTGGGACAACAACAAAGCAGCAATGGCTAAAGCCGCAGTTGCTTCAGGTGTGCCACTGGGCGAACTTGTTTCATTCTTCTCTATTGAGTCGGGTATGAAAGCCGGCGTTAAGAACACCGGTGGATACTCAAGTGCAGCGGGACTTGGTGGGATGACAAAATCCACCTTTAAATCGTTAATGCGCGATCACCGCCAGAAGTACGGGTTAAGCAAAAACGTGTCTCGTTTTAATGCCTATGCTAATGCCGCTATGACGGCCGAGTACATTAAGCAGAACAGGAGCCTTCTACAGCAGGCACTAAAACGTGATATCACCACATCCGAAGTCTATATGGCACACTTCGTTGGACCGGGTACTGCAATCAAAGTACTCAAAGCCAGGGGTAACAGGCCGATCACCTCTGTAGTCAGTGTCTCCCGTGGGAATGCACGATTGTTCTACAATAAAGGTCGACCATTAACTGTTGCCCAGTTCAGAGCCAGTATGGATCGTAAAGTGGCTAACCATAGTCGTGTGTATAAACCCACGGCCGTAAAGTACGCCGCTCGCTACGAGCAAAATAAACGACTCGACGATCTTGTCGCCAAGCTCGATGATAAGCCAGCGAATATAGGGTTTAGTACGGCTTACGTAAGAAATATGTAATTTCGTACATAGATCACTGATAATATAGTTTAGGAGAAGCGCAGGCTTCTCCTGCTATGCCGTCTTTTTTATAAAGGGATAAATATGGCGCGGTCGTTGATTGCTTTTACAGGTGGGTTGGACTCAACCTATGTGTTAGAAGAAGAACTAAAGAAGGGTCATGAAGTAGAAGTGATGTATGGCGCAGTGAGTCAGTGTGAGCAGGCAATCATTGCAGAGATAACCTGCCGGCGGCGTATATTGGAACACTTCTACAAGAAATACCCTAATCAGATTAAAGATGAATGGGTGAATATCAACATCCCGGTTCATATCTCGCAGATACCAATCGAAGAGAAACGTCCGCAGATTGTTCAGCAGTCAAACACTATGATGGCGTTACTTCAGGTCATACTGAGCTCAGAGGTGTCGTGGTATCGACCAATGGTGGGTTGGCACTATCAAGACGTGTTAGAGGGCGATCCTAATCAAGGTACGAGTGAGGAATCACTCTTTATGCTGAAGGATAGTTTGTTACCGTTGCTGCGTCTAATGGATCCAAGACGACGGGGGTCCATAAGTAAATTAATGACACCTGCCTGGAGCATTGAAAAGATCGATATGTGGAACTCGCTGGATGAGTGGACACAAAAGAATATCTGTCTTGACTACTGGTATAGTTATCATGATCGAGGAGATGGTAATCTTTTAATGTCAGCGGGTAATTTTCTCGGGGGCGGGTCACCAAAGTTCGCAGAGTATGCCAAGATGGGTATTAATGTCGTTAAAGGTGTTTCAGCAAGCTATGGGTTATTAACTGACTTAGATCGTTTCTTCATTGCTAAGAAATGTGCTAGCGATTGCCGCGATCTGTCGTTAGTTAAACAATGTGTTAAACGTACCGCGCCTGTATTAGATGTATTTACATTGGGCTATGCAGTTAACCCAGTGCATCTTAATAACATGGTGAACTACAGACTTCAACTAAGTAAAGGAACAAGTTAACATGGCTATGTTAATTGAATTGCACAAAGTTGCGGGATTAACCGTAACCGATGGCACGGAACCTAACCGGCGAGACATTCTGATTAATGAAACAGGGCAGTGGTTTCAAGTAACGCTGTCAGAAGGAATTGTCAACCTACTGAGGGATATGGTCCCGGATAGCACTCACTGGCTTTTATACGGTCAGGGTAAAGCTGCTATGGTGCGAGTAGAATGCCCAACGATTGATTTCATTCCAGCGACCCGTGAAGTCATTAAATTAATTAACAAACATGACAGCGATAATCCGATCGCGCTGATTCCGCTTTCAGTCATTGAAGTCAATCAAGACAAAACAGTGGCCAAGGTATTTGCGCCGTTCAAATCAGAGACATGGGAGCTCCAGTCATACCCCAATGAAAACTGGCGTTTGAATCTCAACGTTCTGAAAGATTGATTATTTGTATTCATTAACATTTCGTAAGTATTATCTGTAAATTACCCTGGAGTGAATTATGTTTAACACATCGTTGAATCAGTCTGGTTCCGTTATTAACCCACCGGTGTTCCGTGACGTGGTCATTATGACGCCTGAACAACTGAGTGAGTATTCGATCAACGTCTACGATATCATGGCAGCTAACAACACCATTTTCAAAGGTGAGTTTGGTAGTGCCTCTATTCCGCCAAAAGATGATTTCATGCGCGCTTATCTCCGTCCGTGGGATGCAACGGATGAAATCAATAAGTACCTGCAGGTAAATGAAAGCAACCTGGGCTGCATGGTTGACCAAGTTCAATTAGACAGCGAAGGTCGTCTGGTTGGTCGTCTGATTCCGTTTGGTATCCATGCCAACAAATTGATTAAAGCCTTTAACGCCAGTACCGAACGCAAGACCAAGTACAAAGTGTACCCGCGTCTTAAATGGGACAATGGCTGGAAGTTTACTACCTTTGATGTCGGGTATGCGTAATGGTTACCCATTATGTTCGCAAAGACTCCGATATACCACTGACTGGCAGAGCTGTTAGATTGGTTGTAGTGCGTGTTGCCGAACAGTATCAAGATGTTGAGCTCTCTATCAATGACCCCCGGCAGCGTGTGAGTATTATTCATCGCCAACCAAAGGATGTTGATCGACCTCCTTTTATTGCAACCAAGTGGTATGAACTTCGTCGTGTTGAGCAGACAAGCAATGGTTGGACTTATCCCATTGTTGGTCTTTTCATGTACCCAGGTGATTTAACTGCGTACGTCGACACCCTTATTGAACGTTATGGCTTAGATCAGGAAAAACCTCATGAGCGAGTTTAAAGAAACACACGAAATTATCGTCCGCGTAGCTGGCCCTAATAAAGCGGGTAAGACAGCGATCGCATCTGTGGTCGATAACGCCCTGCGTGCTAACGGGATTGTATCAAAGGTTGAAAGTGATTCTTCTCTTTCTTACCTGAATGAATCCAAGAACCATGTGCCAGCCAACATCACCGTGCGTCTGATCGATGGTGACGGCGGCGTTGAGCGTGGCGCGGGTAACTTTGATGCACTGATCCCGATCAAAGGGCGCATCGAAGAAATCGTCATCAAAGCTGATGATCTCGGTCGCTTCCCACTGTACCGCATTGAGTACATTGCCGGCGTTGATGTTACGACCTGGGTTGGTGATTTCATTGATATCGCTGATGCTGAAGAAGCTGCTATTGCGCTGGCCGTCAAATACGGCGTTAACTGGATTGGTGTTAATTCTTTAACTGAGGAAGAGTAATCGTGGATAAGAAGCAACTTACGCCTGAACTGATCTCCGTGCTGGACACTCTGGATCGTGAACTCAAACACATCCGTCTGACCCAACCAGATCGCATCAACACCTTGTTGAAAAACAAGTGTTTCAGCTTAGCACGTAAAGTGAAGTCACCTCACGTGAAACGCATTCTGCAATCTATTAGCGGAGTGCCATTGTCGGTGGCTAAGTTTGAAGAGATCCAGGATCTTCGTCGCGAAGTGGAACGCGATGAAGTGGAACTCTCCGCGACCACGATATGAAGGGAATTGATTGGCGTTGGCTCAGTAACTTAAACGAAGCTGATCACAACGCCATGACAGCCCTTGCTGTTAAACAGTACTACGCTCAGGCAACCTACTGGGAAGAGCTGGGCGTAGACTGGAATTCTCCACAGCCAAAAACGATCCACTCGTACATGGCAAACTATGTGAAGAACGCAGCGATCAAACTGATCATCCGTGACAAAACGAAAAAGATGATTGGTTTTGGCTTGCTGAGTGTTGAACGTACTGATAAAGGGATGATCTGTCATATTGACGAGATCTTCATTGATGAGCCCTATCGTGGAAAGGGTATCGGTACAGCAACCTTGATTCGAATTAAACGTCATGCCGAGAAACAAAAGATAGTTGCGCTAACGTTAAATGTGAGCTCAGCGAATCCAGTGCGCAGGCTTTATGAGCGCATGGGCTTCCAGTCTGTGCAGGTTAAATACCAAATGAGGTTAATATAGTGGAACTCATAAAGTCCTGGCATTACAGTCGCTTCAAACGACTGCAGTCTGTGCGTGTCGAATCCCATTTTGGGTGGAAAGCAAATACACTGGGCTTCAGTCTGTCATGCAGTCGTAGCACCGAAGATACTTTCCAATTTGTGTTAGGTATCCCTCTGCTGTTCCTGCTCTACCTGACTGTCGATTTCAGTCCGTGGAAGTGGTGGCGTCGTATGTTAGGCAAAGCACCGATGCGGGAGGTGATTCACATCCATCTGTGTAACCAGTATCTCAATCTGGCATTATGGCACGATATCTTTGATCACACAAAAGGTGAACTCAATGGCTTTAGTTATATCAAGTCATGGAAAGATCTTCTGTGTGGTGATTTCGCGCTTGTTGATGAGGATGAGGTCTGGAACATCATGGATTATCCTGCGGTACCGCACCTGCACGAACCTAACGGGATCCAATATGCTAAGTGGCGTATTACGCGTACCCGTATTCGTGTGGTATGGGAGCGCTGGTATATGCGTCTGTGGTCGAGGGTCAAGCCAACCCGGTATACCACCTATCGTGTCGAACCTTTCTTTACTGCTGGATTTCCGGGTAAGAATGGCGCCGATGACCATCTGGTCTATCTGAACGTCACAACCGTTGACACACCGGAAGCTGCAATTGATCACTTCAACGAACGTCTGACTGAATTACAGACACGTTATTGATTTACTTTACACCAGGGAATTGATACCCCGTATGCGCTGGTTCTGCCAGCGCTTTTTAATTAAATAATAAGTGAGTCAAATATGGATATCGGACAGTATCAGCCTTCCCCTAAGACATTAGTGCTTTCGAATATGTTTTGTAACTTCTTCGGAAAGCAACCGCTTTATTATAGTTTCGACCTGGGTAACCGGGTTATCCCTGTTACAGGACCACTGCAGGTCCATTACCCAATTAGTGTTGCTGAGATTCCGTGTTATAAGCGTGTTGTTGAACACATGGTGACATCGCATAATGTGACACAGTTAGTGGGGGTTGTAGAAGAAGCCTTGCGCTGCTTCCCTGATATACCTTATAACTCAGAAGAGTGCAGTGGTTTAATTGCTGGGTTATGTGGTGGTCGCGCTATGACCGTGATGATAAACCAAGTGGTGTATCGTGCGATCGTGTTGATTGCAGGTGTGGTCTGGCTGGATAAACTCCCTCAGGTCTGCCTTGAGCCCGATGGTCAGGTCTGGGATACATTGGCGAAGTGTATTGAAATTAAGCGCAGTCAAATCTTACGTGAACGTGCCTTGTTGAAAAACCTGTTTCGCTAAAAGAGGATGGCTATGAACTACATATATCGCTCTGACGGTCATACGTTTTTGGTTGCATTCAGAACAGAGGGGATCGATAAAGACCCCAATGAGATGACGCACCTTGAACGGGTGGCGTCTTACTACTGTTTGCCCGTGGCCTTGGGTGATTTCGGTACGTGCATCGCATTCTTCCCTCCCCATCTTCAGGAATCAGAAGAGCTCTTCAATGAAGCTGGGGAGTTTCATGATCACATCTATCTGCTTTGTGGTAATCAGTTATGTATCACACAGAACGATGATGTACTGCTGCTCGAACAACTGCCTGACGTATGGCACAATGTTCCTCGTGAGTCGTACAACAAGATCATGGAAATGTATATCGCTCCCTTTGAGTTCATCAACGAGCTTAATTCAAAACTTATCCGTTCCAATAAGTCTGCTGACTTAATCGCCGATAAGTTCCTTAAGCTGATGGACAAATTCTCAGAAGCCATCTTTTGTTTTTACGTCAATGAACGTAATGGCAAAGTTGGTAATGTCGAAAAACAGATTTCCTTTATACCCCGTAAACGTGGGGCTGTAATCAACGACCCCATCGTAATCCATTAATGGAGTAAGTCATGTCACAAGAACCAAAAATAACTATCCCGTATCTGCACTTTTCACTCACCGCCTTTCGTGACTTTATTATCGCGAACGATATGACACCGTATATCGTGGTAAAACCGATTCCTGGTGCCGATGAAGTTCTTGACCAATATGTCAAAGAAGGCACTGTAACGCTGAACCTGAGCCCTACAGCGTGTCGCTCGTATCAGATCAGTGAAGAAGGCTACATGATCGTTGAACAGCGCTTCAACGGTAAGCCACATCGCGCTTACATCCCTGTGGGTTGGGTGCTGGCTATGTTTGCCCGTGAGAATCCACAGATCGGCATGGGGTTCGATGGTGATATCTTTGGCACCCCAATCAACGATGGTAAAACAACACCTTCTGTATTTGACACACCTGTTGTAGAAACTGCTGAAGAGACGAGCAACGTCACACCACTTCGGAAAAGTGGACTGAGCGTCGTCAAGTAAATCCTATGGTTGCAGCTCATCCCTCTGTAGCCGTAGTGTAACTTCAGCAGTTCGGGGGACATTTGTCCCCCTTCTACACGCAGCCCTTTATTTTTTGTCGAGAATTCTTCAAGCCTACATTACAGATAGGTAATAAGAAAGCCTTAATAAGGTTGGGTAAATATGTATCACTATCTTGACCATCTGGTAGCCACATTGGTTGTCTTCGTTATGTTGGTATTACTGGAACGCGTCATCCACCGGGAAGAACCGGAAAACACTACGGTCGAGTTGCTTCTTGTAGCTGCAGGTACCACGATCAGTATTCCTTTAACCGTAGCGGCCACTATCATCACATACATGATATTGGTTTTACTCAAACAGCCCAATGCCCTCACTCGAGCAAGTTATTGGCCTGCCGAAGTAATACGTTTAATTACCAGGCACAAATCGTACAAACAACATTTATAATAGAGAGTCCTTCGGGGCTCTCTTATGCCGTCTTGTTTTTACGAACTAAATCGCGTCATCTTTTAGCAGATTCATTTATCAAAGGAAATTAATCATGTCAGTTGTCGATAAGTTTAAGAATTGGAAACTCTCCAAACGTGTAGCCCTTCTGGAAGAACTCCTGGAGGTTCATTACTCGATTGGTGATGTGGTCCCTTATCCAGATCAGCCTGCTTTTGAAGTATGCTGGCACGACACACCTGAAAGCATTCACCAGGCGCACTGGGCACCGATGGCTGAATCATCCGGTATGACGTATGACGAACTGATGTCACAATCACGTCAAGGCGTATTAGCTGATGGTTCTCCTGTTGAGATGACCCGTGAGCAAGAACTTAAGGATATGCGCACCCAGCAGTGCTGGGGCTTTGCTGACTGGATTAACAACCGTCTGCACTTCTGGATAGGTGATCTCCCGCATGCCGAAGCACGTACCGAAGAGCTCCTGCACACCATGATCGCCTCCGAGCTGGCACACCTGGCACCGCATCGCCATAACAACGAACAGTTAGAGATGTATCGTGCTCTGCAGTTCGCTTCTGTTTCACGTGCGGCAAAAGCAGTGTTAACCGATGCGCTGGGTAAACTTAAAGGGAAACAAGTATAATGGATCCTGAACTGCACGATGTGCTCTGGGATGGTCTGGTCGATAATGGGATTGATCCCAACGAGCAGGTCATGAAGGAGTGGGAAGCAAAGATCCCAAGTGATATCCGCGCCATGGCTAATATGTGGGCATGGGGCGATACTGAAGTGCGCGAGCACCTCTATGTCTTTATCGGAAAGGAGGTAGCCAAATCATGAAATTCGAACTCATGACTGTGGTGTCTATCCAGGGTGTACCTAAAACACCCATCACGGTATTAGTCAATCATAAAGAGATTGATATTGATCACCGGGTCAATCTGATCGTTGACTGCTACAAACGTGCTCACAAGTTTGATACGGAAATCACCAAAGAGCAGAAAGCTGCGGTGCTACATCTGCTTGAGGTAATGCGTGCGGCTATCCATGGCGGGGCGAGAGTAGTGCCTCCTACGTTTATCAGTGAGAACGACGTCGCGCTGGAGTACCGTATTTATCAAAGCCTGATTAAAGATGAGGATTGATGATGACCGACAAAGTTGAACTCATCACGACCTTTAAAATTGATCGTGATGACCTTCCTTCGGTTAGTGTGGTACTCGAACGTTTTAGTCTCGCATTTGCTGCGCGAGGCATGTCAACTAAATCCTGGCAGGAATACGCGGCGTATAACAGCGGATGGCATTGGCCATCTATGAAACTCCTGCTCGATGAATTGAGCGGCGTAGACGTTCTGTATCTTGAAAACAACGAGTCCAGAAGCTTTGCCACTCGTCACGATAACAAACGTTATATTTTAACAGTTAAGCTGCTTGATTATACAGCGGAAGAACCAAATAAAAGAGGTGGTATCATGGGTTGGATTAAAGATATGTTGTTTGGCAAAAGTATTATTCGTTCAGCGCCGACAACAATCGATAAAGATTCTGATCAATTGCCCGATGATCAGAAGGCGCATTGGGACGAGTCTTACATTCGCTGGATGTTCACGGATATCGTAAAGAATTGGGAAAGTGTGAACAACGGTGCCGAGCCCGAAGCTGTAGAAACCAAAGTGCTGTTGATCGGCGGTGATACTTATCTCTTACGTGGGATGGCCGCTACCACACCAGATGAAGTCATCTTCGCTTTCCTGAAAAATGTATGGCGTGATGTTTTCGACGAAAAGTACAATGCGCAACCTGGTCGTGATACGACCGCTAAATCCACACTCTATAACGGCGTGCGGCTGTGTTTGGGTGTCGATGATTACGGCATGGAAAATGGCAGTAGAGTCATACTGGCAAAATTATCTCCACTAAACAACGAGCATACCTACACCACGACTAAAGGCGATGGTCTCGGGCGTTTTAGCTATGTTGAAAAAACCGATCGCCTGGATATTGAGTTAGGTCCGATAGTAATGCAGCGTCTGTCATTACAGTTCCCAACTGGGAGTATCATGAAAGTTGCGAGTCATGAACCTGCTGCTGTAGTGACGCTGGGATCAATGGGTTATGTTGTTGCGGCCGGTCCTCATTCAGACGAGACCATGATCTTAACCCGTTTGAGTAAAACCAAATGATCTACCTGGTCTGGATCTTGATCCCGTCCTTGTTGCTGGTTCTATTATCTAAGGCGGTGTTTCCACACCACATTACGTTTCTAGAATGGGCAATGCAAGGTGGCGCAGTTGTGGTTGGGACGGCGTTGTCACTGTGTCTTCTTTATGCAACAACAGCCGGTATGAGCTTTGACCACGAAGTATGGAATGGTGCAGTCGTATCGAAAGCACCTGTTAAAGTTTCATGTACGCACGAGCATCAGTGTGGTGAGACTTGCTCTACCGATAGTAAAGGTAATAAACACTGTACGCCGATCTACTGTCCTGATCATGCCTTTGATGTGGATTGGGATGTAAAGACTACAGTTGGGACATTTACCATTGATCGTATCGATCGTCAGGGCCTACGTGAACCTAATCGCTTTACTGCGGTAAAACTGGGTGAGCCGGCTGCTAGTGCACACATGACGCGAAACTACCTCTTACTCGACCCTGAGCGGTTTAAAGCCACAGAGGGCGTTATGGCGCGTTATAAAGGTCGTATACCTGACTACCCGTCAACGTACGACTATTACCGATTCAACCGGGTGGTTAATACTACCAAGGATGATTTCAATTACATCAACGATTACCTTAATAAGGAACTGATTACACTCGGCGCACAAAAACAACTCAACATCGTTGTGGTCATTACTGACTACAGCAAGGACTTCTATGAAGCTCTCCGTGAATCCTGGGACGGTGCTCGTAAGAACGATGTGATACTCGTCTACGGCATTGACAAGGAACATCATGTGAACTGGTTTAAAGCAGATGCGTTTGCAGACGGGCAGTCGAACATGTCGATGATCAAAACACTGAACTCGACAGCACTCGATCGCACGCTTGATGCGGATCTGGTACACGAACAACTTCACGTGATTCAGGAACGTTTTAATAGACTTCCGAATAAAACCTTTGAATACCTGAATGAAGATTTCACACCACCAATGTGGGTGATCGTCATGACGGTCTTGATTAACCTGTTATTAAACATTGGGGTTTGCTTCTATCTCGTAAAGAACGACATGGGCGAATTCCAATTCATGAATAAACGTAAGGGATATTAGAATGCAAGATGGTAACAAGAAAGGTTTGTCTACTGGTGCTATTGTGGGTTTCGTCCTTGCTGGTTTCCTGGTACTGGTCGTGGCCGTAGGCATCAGCCTGTTCATGGGTTATGTCTCTGCCTCTAATGGCGGTGTACAAGCTGAGTCTCGTATTGAGCAGCTGAACAAAGACTCCGAGAACGTGCTGTCGACCTCCACGATCAAAATCAAGAACATGGCACAGATCCCTGGGATGTATGTCAAAGACTTGAAAGAGATCATCCGCGATACCTTTGAAGGTCGTTATGGCAAAGACGGGTCGAAAGCGGTGGTGCAGTTCATTCAAGAACAGAACCATCAGGTTGACTCGAAACTCTACCTAAACATTCAAAATGAAATGGCTGCCGGACAAGATGAGTTCCGTATTGCACAAAGCAATAAGCTCACTGCATGTCGCAACTATGAAAACAGTCTGGGTTATTTCTGGCAGGGTATGTTCTTGAAATGGGCGGGCTATCCGAAGAAAGATCTGGCGAAACTTTGCCAGGTAGTATCTGACGACCAGACGCAGGAAGCGTTTAAAACGGGTAAGCAGAAAACCATCGAGCTGGGTAACTAACCGACACCGGACAGGGATGTCCTTTTAATGAAGGAAGGTATTATGCCATTCGTTCGATTCAAAGTAAAAGAAGTCAAACTCACGCCGGATTCAATAACCAGTCTGAAGCGGTTCTTCGGTTTGATTGACAAAAACATTGACGCCGTTAAGATCGTTCAGGCGTTCCAAACAACCGATACTGATAATGAACCTCTGTTAGAAAACAGTCTCGTTATTATAACCCGATTCCCAGATGGGTCAAAACGTTACACGCATATCTGGAACTCGAAATTCAAAGAAGAACTTGCTGCATTTAAACCTGAACTCGTTGGGGAGACCCAGTCGTTCAGACTTGACTATCAGTTATACATGAACGGCGATGAGGACAATCCCCTTAAGCGGTTCTAAGGAATCTAAAATGAAAGGTACGTTGGTTGAACATCTTGCCAGTCGTGGCTATGATGTTGCGCGTTATAAGACGCAGTGGTTGACAGACACAGAGTTGACTGTTCCGTTGTTCGACTTCGATCACAAGCTTAAAGGATATCAGGTCTATACACCTGATGCACCTAAGCATGCTGTTAACCCAAAAGAAGCGCGTTACTTTACGCGTGGTCTAGGGAAGCAATTAGTTTTCGGTCTGGAGTTGGAAATTAGTATCAACAACCAACAGATTACCAACCGTATTCTTAACTGAATCGGTTTTCAAGGCTTGTGCGTTACATCGCTTAGGATTGAACGCCTGGTCTGTTTTAGGTTCTACTGTATCAGATCCCCTCTATTGTCAGTTGCGTTTATTACCGGTTGATTTGGTGTGCTGTGGTGATGATGATAAAGCAGGGTTAGCGTTCTCGCAAACTTTTGGTCGTGGTTTTGTATCGCATGATCTGGATGAGTTATCTCCAGAGGAACTTCTGCATCTAACCAGACCGTTTACTGATTATTGAAAGAGATAATTAAAATGAGTGAAGCAAAAGCCGTTGTAGAAAGCTTTCGCCAAATGGCACGTGTAGTGGCTATCGATGATGTTATCCCACATCCCAATGCTGATCGATTGGCATTAGCTATTATTGGTGGCTGGCAGGTCTGTATCAAACTGGGTGAATTCAGCAAAGGTGATCTGGCGCTGTATTGCGAGATCGATTCTTTGGTCCCAACCAGTATCCCTGAGTTCGCGTTCTTAGAAGAACGCAATGAAGGGTTGAAGTCCTTTGGTGACCAGACGTATGCGCGTATCAAAACCATCAAACTGCGTAAAGAACTGTCACAGGGGCTGTTGGGACCAATCCCTAAACAGATCACCACTGCGGTAAAAGATGGTGATGATTTGACTCAAGCGTTGGGTGTATTGAAGTATGAGAAATCTGCTTCCAAGAACACCACTGCTGTTGAACAGACGTATAGCTGGTATCATCGACTGGCACTGCGTATCCGTGGTCCTGAAATCAACCCGCTGCCATTCCCGGCGTTTCTGCGTAAGTCTGAAGAGAATCGCGTGCAGAACTCCTCGTCTCAGTATCAACGTGCTGTAGAGTCTGGCGAAGAGTTCGAAGTCACTGTGAAGCTCGATGGTGAATCAATGACCGTGTACTCATTCATTGATGATGGCGAAGTGATTACCGGCGTGTGCTCACGTAACTGTGAAATCCGTCAAGACGATATTGTCTTTACTCCGTTGCAGACCCTGCGTCGTTGGGTAGGTGGCTTGATGCTGCGTAACCGTCGTGCATTTAGCTGGCGTCGTATTACCTGGCCTGAATACACCTCAGCTCCAATCCCGTGGTTGCGTGACTTCTTTGCTAGCAATGAACTGCGTGACGTTATCAATGTCGGCCTGCCTCGCGTAGAACGTGTTATCCAAGCAACGGATGATAACTTCTTCCGTTATGTCCATGAAAATGGCATTCTGAATAAACTCGGTGCGCTGTCAGTAATGGATCGTCGCGAGTACACTGTTCAAGGTGAACTCTTTGGACCGGGTATCCAGGGTAACTACGAAGGCGTGGATAAACTATCCTTCAATGTCTATCGTGTATATGTCAACGGCACCACGGCACTGACGCCCGAACAGGCACGTAATGTCTGTATGCGCTTGGGGCTGAAGTACGTTCCTGTTCTGGAAGAAGTGGCCACACTGCCGGCTACCATTAAAGACGCATTGGCCAAGGCAGATGGTAAACGCTTCTATTCCGGTAAGCCCAATCGTGAAGGCGTGGTTTATAAATCGTTGACACGTGACTTCTCATTCAAAGTCATCTCCAATAAATACTTACTCAGCGAAGACTAAGGTTACACTATGTCAAATATTATCGAACTCGCAGGACAGCAAGTTCCTATCAAGATGTGGACGAAGTTTGTTCCTGTCGAAGAACGGGCTGAGCAACAATTAAAGAACCTGGCAACCCTGCCTTTCATTTATAAGCACCTGGCCGTCATGCCAGACGTTCATTGGGGTATGGGTGCTACCATTGGTTCGGTTATTGCGACCAAGGGCGCTATTATCCCTGCGGCGGTTGGTGTCGATATCGGCTGTGGTATGATCGCTCAGCAAACCTCATTGGTCGCTGCTGATCTACCTGATGACCTCGGCCCACTGCGTTCTCGCATTGAAGCGGGTATCCCACATGGTCGTACTGACAATGGCGGTGATAACGACCGGGGGGCTTGGGGTAATGAGTTTGGGATGAATCTCGATCAGGCTCATAAGGACGCATTAATCGCGCTTCGCGACCGTCTGAAGTCAATCACCGATAAGCACCCTAAGTTACTGAAGGCAGGTTCACGCTTTGCTCGTCATGCAGGCACCCTGGGTAGCGGTAACCACTTCGTTGAGATCTGTCTTGATGAAAACCAACAAGTCTGGGTAATGCTGCACTCTGGCTCACGTGGTATCGGTAACAGTATCGGTAAGTACTTTATTGAGAAAGCCAAAGAAGAGATGGCGCGGTTCTTCATTCACTTAGTGGATCAGGATCTGGCTTACTTACCTGAAGGCTCTCAGTATTACCACGATTACCTGGAAGCTGTTTCCTGGGCACAGGACTTTGCCGCGGTTAACCGTGCGATCATGTTGAGCGCCACATTGAAAGCATTGCACACAACGATTGCTAAGCCATTTACTGAAAGCACCGTTGCTGTGAACTGTCACCACAACTATGTGGCGATGGAGAACCACTTCAATGCAAACGTATTGGTAACCCGTAAAGGCGCGGTACGTGCCCGTGTAGGCGATCTGGCAATCATTCCTGGTAGCATGGGTGCGAAGTCCTTTATTGTCGAAGGCCTGGGCAATGAAGAAAGCTTCTGCTCGTGCTCGCATGGCGCTGGTCGTCTGATGTCACGTGCTGCGGCAAACAACAAGTTCAGTGTCGAAGATCATATTCGTGATACTGCAGGCGTTGAGTGTCGTAAAGATGCCGGTGTGATCGATGAAACACCAAAGGCGTATAAGTCGATCGATGACGTGATGCGCTCCCAGGATGACTTGGTGAAAATCAAGTATGTGTTAAAACAGATTCTTTGCGTGAAGGGGTAATCATGTCGGATAAAAAACAAGTAACCATCTTTGTTGCCGGTGAACATAACTCGGCTAAGACCACAGTCATTGCGGTAATCGAGAAAGCATTGAAAGAAGCGGGTATCGAACCTAAGCTGCTTTCTAACGCTGCCTATGAGGCAGAAAACTTCGTAGGTGTTGATATCGTATCACAAATCGCTGATAAGGTTGAAATCTCTATCGAAGAGCTCACTATGCCAGCACCTGTTCTTGACAATGGCACTGCACCGAAAGGTTATGTGGCTATCCGTCACGCTGGCGGTATGAAAGTTATCCCACGCGGCAATTCACTTGCTGAGTAAACTATAGGAGGACTTCGGTCCTCCTTTTATGTCGACCAAATCCTATATAACACGACAGGACATCTGCACCCGCAATCGCCATCAATTTGGTTCCTGTTTTGGACAATACGATTATTGGGAGACAGTATGTTTGAATTACTCATGTTAAAAAAGAATGTGGTGACTGGCGGCGCTATTTCAGAAGACATTAAAACGGATGTGTCAGGACTCATTACTAAATACCAGGGAGCGGGATCAGTACAGGCGATAAATGTATCACTGGGTCAGTCTGGATGTATGGCTATTTATAACAACCAGTTGATCACGATTGTCAACACCGCCATTAAGTATTACGATATCAACAATTCTTTTGCATTGGCAAGATCGGTAACTGCGGCCGTCAATGCGAACATTGCGCTAAACAATGCGCAACACCAATCAGGAAGTCGATTCTGGGTGGGTCAGGATCGCAGCAACACAGTCATCTATTGTGTTGATTTAATTGCAGGTAGTATTAAAGCTTATCCATCATCACCCGTTAAGAAAGGAATGTTCTTTGCTAGTAAAGGAAAACTGTGGCTAGTTGGTGGTTGGGGACTGACTGATAACGTTTCCAATAAAACCACGGTTTACAGCATCGATATCAATAACCCAACGGCGTGGGTCGCGCAGTCGTCTAGAAACGCATTGCCTTTTCAAATCCATGGCGCGGTCAGTTATGTTACGGACAATGGACTTATTGCATTTACTGGCGGGGGTATGGCTAGTTCATCAACTGAGACAGATGGCGGAAGCTACACAAGTTTAATATTTTTAGATCCTGATTCGCTAACTTATACCCAGCAATCATTACCCAGTGCAATCGCGGGACCGTACCATAATCCTAACTTTATTTATGGTAAAACGGCGTATCAGTTCAAATATACAAATGCTGGTCATCGTTGGCCTATTGGGAGTGAGGGTAGCGAGGCTAACCTGTCACCTGCCCCGATCATTGCTAGTTTTCATAACCCCTACACACTCGCAGGTCGAGTTGCTTTTTATGGTAGCGGTTATAACACAGCCCCGATCTATCTCTACGTACTACCTATTTAACCTGGGCAGGGGAAACCCTGCCTTTATGCCATCCAAGAGGAAATTAACCATGCGTTCACTCGTTGTTGTATTATCAGAACCTTCTGCACAGAAATCCATTGCTCTGGTCATCAAAGATCCTTACCACGAAGTTGATTTCGAGCGTGTCGAAACTTGGCTACATTCGGCTACTCATCGTGATGTATTTCGTGACAGTAATGACACATTGTGTAACCGTCACAAAGTAGAAACTTTAATTGATGTTATCGATGACGGCGATACCCCTACGGTACACTTCATTTATAGCGATACTGAATGGGAAGATTTTATTCCAAAGCTCGCCAAGGCATTTGTTGACGACGAGCCCCATTTCCGTAACTCCTGCACTGTACGCGCAGCTGCAGCTTTACTTACCCGCGCAAACCCAACCTTAAGCATCTATAACGGTTCAATGCGCGGCATCGCTTATGTAGAGGAAGAATAAATGAACAATGTAATTAAGCTGGCCATCATCAGCGATACGTCGTACAACACGCGTTATGTGTTCCTGGAAGTGAGCAAAGAAATCACTAACTCAGATATCGATGCGCATATTCGCAAAGCCATTGATGTTGCAAAACCAAACTTCGGTGGCGGTGATCCAAAAGCGACTATCGCTAAGACTGGCATGGGCGTTATTCCGGGTTCTAACGTGGTCAGTATGGAATACGACATTGATGCTAACTTCTCAGGCGGTGCAATGCGCGTCGTCGATGCGATCGTCGAGTCATCACTGTTCCTGCGTACACAGGTTGCTGACACCAACCAGATTGCGCTGGCCATGCTGCGCGACGTAAACTGGAAAGAGCTGCAGGAAATCGATCTGATGGAACGCACACCTTTCCTGACCATTACTCCAGTCTAAGCGGGGCTGATCTTTCATGGCACAAGTTGTCGAATTAAAAGATGGGATGAATCACCATCCCGCTCATCCAGGTATCTGGGTTCCGTACACTGGTTGGCGTCTCAAAGACCGTTATGATATCAAGCTGAAGACTGGTGAGGTCTGGCGGTATTACTATCCTAACGGGGGATCGTTTGCTAAATGGACATCTGATCATGAAGGTCCCGATCGGGTTGAAGATGATGAGATTGCTGAAATCCGTCAGATGCTCGATGAAGAAATCACTGAAGAGTATTACTTCAAAGGCAAGGACCGTCTAGACCGTAATGTGAAAATGTTTGGTGATGTGCTACCAACAGTTAACATTGCTGAAGATGGTACGGTAACCTTCACACCGATCAAGCGTCGTATCTTTGATGACTGGGTATTGAGCACCTGGAGCGGCGAAGAAGCGATGTGGTTGCATGTGAATGAACTCTCTGTTGAGGAACTCAAAACACAACTGAGCGAACGTCACAACGACATCGAACCAAATACTGATCTGGGTGATAGCCTGCGGTCTTACCTCAATGTACTGTGCAAGAAGGCTAACCACACCGATGCGCATGTGCAGGTTGCCTGGAAGACCAGTACGCTGCCATTTAACCTGGAGTCGCCAACGGATTATCAGCCGGCGGTATGTCTGTGTGCAGTTAAGACACTGGAAGAGATGGCTGCAATCCAGATTGAGAAAGATCGTGTTGAGCAGGTTGAAGCCAATCGTATTGCTAGCTTAGGTTTCACACCTACTGGTAAGGCGATGCGCCGTCGTGTTGCAGTATCTGCACTTGCAGCACACATGACCACCCCGCACCTGCATCGTGCGATTGATCGTAAGGTGTCAGGCGGTGGCAAGAACGAGAAGGATGGTCGTTTTGTCACCAAGTCCGAAATGCGTTCAGTGGACGGTAAGAAACTGACCGGTAAACAGCTGCGTAAGATGCAAAAGAAAATGCGTCAAGCAGAACGTGATAAGGTGGTGGTCGATGGAACTGAATAAGCTCTACGCACTCTCCCCGGAAACGATGATGGCATTGGAAGATCCTCGTCATGAGTTAGTGGCTGGTATTACGGGTGAACTTATCTTTACTCTGTCACGGACTGTAGGGCCTGGGTTACATCCTAAGTTCGGCTTACATGCCTATGTCATGCCAAGTGGCTATGGTGTGTTTGATGAGCAGTTCACTTGCCGTGCTGTAATGAACCTTGATGATCTGCGCAGCATCGACACTAGAGACGAAGTCTCCATGGTGTTCCAGGGATGGAAGTCTGGCGATATGGTTAAAGTCACAGGTCCGATCGGTTGGTCAGTGAAATCATTAGAAGCTGTTAAACTCGTCGAAACCTTCAGTATCGAACTCTTCCTACGGGATACGGTAGAAGGAATCGTGACCAAAGTAGATGTGCAGTAATTATGGATACCAGTAACATCTATAAAGTCTACGAAAAAGATCCACTGCCACACGTGGATCGTATAGCAATTGTTATAGCCAAGTCAGCCCAGGAAGCCATTGATCTCTTTGTAAAGGATGTTAATGATAATCTGCCATTAAACCGTGGCGCTGAATTGACAGCAGTTTGCTATATCGGACATGAAGTTCCTTCTCGTGTTCTATCCTGGTATATTTGTGGTTATGGAGATCATTAATGCCCAGCAATGTAATCGAACCTTTTCATGTAAATGAAGAACGTGCTGTCGCGTGGTATATCGCAAATGATGCCGATCATGCTCGCGAACAGTATTTGCACTTCGTTGAAGATTTCAGCCATCGTGGTGTTTCTGAAGGCGAAGACCAGTGGGATACCGTGCACGAAGAAGCAGAACTGGCTGATCAAGAATACCCGTTGATCATTGCGTTCTATCTTAACTTTGATCACGCTGATCGGCATGAAGCATTGGTCGCTCCGCTTGGTGCGGCTATCGGCATCACCCCTCCTGAGCTTGTCGCTCATTATCAATTAACCAAGTAAGGATAATATCATGGCCTTTGCCCTTGATGCAAAACTCGTTCCATTCCTGTTCAAAACAAAAGATGGTCGTCTGTACGCTAATGTGTCTGGCGGTAACAAAACCAAACTGGTCATCTCAATGGACCAGGGCCTGACTCAAGAGTTAGGTGCGCCTGCACAGGACGTTCCACTCGAAGCGCGTGTCAATGGCACGAAGCTGTACTTCAGTCCACAAGGCGAAGTGACAGGCTGGGATATCCCTGAGAAGAAAGTAGCTGACGCAGCTACTGCCGGTTCGATGAACATGCGTCGTCCAGGCTAATCCATGCGGGGAGGGGAAACCCTCCCTTATGCCGTTTGGGGGTTATATGAGTTTAGTGATTTACAAAGACGGGTTATTAGTCGGGGACAGACATGGCTCACGTTATGTTGCCTCTTTTGACATGGTGCGTGATGTCGTGAAGCTCTATAAGTCTAAGTGTGGCAGGATAGCACTAGCGGTTACCGGGCAAGTGTTGACTGATGAAGATCTACAAAAAGCATTTGATTTCTTCATTAACTCGGTTACTGACTATCATTACCGTCATCTGGATTTGGACTACAGCAACAGATACGCCGAGGAAGATGCACTACGTATGGGGATGACGGGTCGTCACTTCATGATCATGACCCGCTCGCATATCTTCGCAGTTGAAGCAGGTATGTTGATCGATCTCAGTAATGAACCTTGGTACGCGACGGGTAGCGGGCAAGTAATGGCAGATATTTTCTTAACTGCGGGTTACTCGCCACAAAAGACCGTTGAGAATGTATCTAAAATTAACCAAGAAGTCAGCAAGCGTTTTACCCTTATCAATCAGGCTACGTTGAAGCCGCTTATTAAAGAGGTGGTATAAATGAGTAGTATCTTTGCCATCTCAGGCGATAACGTGGTTTACGCGCATCAACTGCTTAAGCTGAATGGCTTGCCGTTCACACCGGGTGAAGGTTCGTTATGGACACCGTGCGGTCGGTTCTTTCCTGTTTCACATCAGGGGCTGGCCTTGCTCGAGTATTTCCTTGAGCCGGGCAAACTGTCAGTTGATAGCTCCTACAACAACTACGTTTTAGGTATTCTGGCAACACCACATGGATTGTTGTACGAATACACGTTGGTTGACAGTTGTGTTACTCGTCGTATTATCCCTCGTGGGAAAGGACTGCGCTACTGTCGTTCTAACGACCCTCAACTTGAGGAGTGCATGCAAGCCGCAATGGAAATCCATACCGAGCTTGTTGATGCCATGGACCTGGTTGCTAAATCTCGCAAGATCTTATTGAATGCGTACAAGTATACACTGTTGACTAATGTATATGCTGAAATGGCCGAGCGAAAGATCATCGGGAAACCGCCTTCGCTTATGCAAGCGTAAAGAACCAATCTAACTTAACTTGTCCATAAAAGGAAATTTATGAACACACGTATTGATGATGCACTAGATGTAATCGAGCTTGATGCTCAAAACGAACGTACTATGCTGTGCAGAAAGCAAGAAGCGACTCTGCCTGGTTATACAAGCAAAATGGCGGCTAAGCTTCAAAAGGTAATTGGGAAGGTTATTTGTAAGGCGAACAAATACAATGAAACTGTTGTTAGCAATACTCACTGTACTGACCGTCTGTTTCTCTGTTTCGGTGATCGTATCACGCGTGTGCGCATTATGGCGTACGCAAAGGGCTCTGTTTATATTAGCGTTGACTGGGCTAGCTTCATTCGTGATCACAAACTACAGCACGTTGCCGGATATCAACTGGCAGGTCACCTTGGCGCAAGGATTGATGATTACACTGCTATTAGCCGTGGCGAAACGTTTAACCACGAATACGAATTCGTTTTAGTCAAAGCGTCTAAAGGGAAAGCCTGATGCCAAATCAAGGTATTATCACACACGTCCGGGAAATTGACAAAAACCATGCTGCCGCCAAGGAGGTGGCAGTTTTACCTGATTACTGCAACGCGCTGGTAAGTACATTAATCAGCACGGCGTTTTATCACCGTAATGGTTTAGCTGATAAATCCATTCCACGTTTTGGTGAACACAAGTTCATCCAATACAACGACTTGGAAAAGGTCACTGACTGGTCTGTTGAGATCCGTAGTCACAGCTGCATTGTTTACGAACTTGATATCCCACAATTCGTTCAGGATGCGGGTCTGATCAAATCGTTTATTGATATCGTCAGTTCTCACCTTGAGCTGTACTATCCTGATTGTAAGGTCCTACTCGGAAATGTATTACCTCCGTGTCAGCTTACAATCCGTGTAGAGAAGAAAGAAGAAATATAATGCTTATTATATAGGTTGTAACTCTAAAGAGGTGATCCATATCTCCCTTGGGTAAGGGTTAGAACCCGGCCGTGGCAGCATAGCCAAAGTCGTATAACTCAAGTCGACGGATTTTAGTTATTCGGCGAACTTTGCATTGTATATTGCTCTCCTTTTTCTACACAGCTCAAATCTCCATAGTCAAGGGGTAGGGATAACCTACCCCTTTTATGCCGCATAGGGACTTATTTCATGTCAGAATTCTTTCACGCATATATATCGTACATCATCAATATTTTCATCTTTATCATGACATTCGCTTGGGTCTATTGCGGTAGTGGTGGCACAAGTACTGCCAAAACTAAACTGGTGCGCTATGGTCTACCGACCGTCTTTGGTATTGGGATCTTATTAATGGTAGAGGGGATGGGTGCATTCGATGCTCACCTGGAACGCGGTAAGTGTCGTGACCTACCTCCTGGTCAAGGGGTAATGTCAAACGACCGTTGTTACAAACGTATTGACGGGCCGGTGTACATACCTGCTAACACTGATGTATTTAAAGCGGAGTGATCTCATGCACGATGGATGGTTGTACATTGCATTATTCGTGCTGTGTTATATCTGGGGTTCGTACGGTCTACCTTATACCGGTAATCCATTGAAAGGTATATTGTACCCAGTATTATTTGCACTTGCTGTATGTTTTGCAGTAATGGGTATAAAGGCCTGTGTAGATGGTTCTACTGGATATAAACCAAACTACCACGTCAGATAAGTAATAGGGAGGCTTCGGCCTCCCTTTATGCCGATTTTTCTTTTTTGTTATTTCCGACATCATCTAACCAATCATTTAGCCAAATATAAGAGGAATGCGTTATGGGACGAATTACGAGCGATACCATCCTTGCTAAATTGCGGGAAGTATCGGAAGATAAGAAGGAAAGCCAATTTAGAGAGATTTGCTCTATCGCACAGACGGCAGCATTCAACGTCGAAGCGATTGTGGAACTCATCGCTTTATCTGGTGAGTTACATATCGACTTACTTAACCGAAAACATATTGATGCAATCATAGAGCCTCATTACGAAGGTAATATGAGATGCTACAGTCGGATTAGTCGCACCTCGTCTATACACACTGGCATGACACACCTTGCCGGTAATGCACACATCTACACCAACGACGCCGGTGAAGAGTCTGTCGGGATCGTGTGTGTCCTTAAATTTAAACGCGACTTCCTCCAGTCTTCACTATTGCCTGAAGTACGTTCTCACTTTATGAAAGCGATTCAAACTCGTATAGACACTCACGACTCAATCGTATTTCACTCTCACCCTGATTCGGAATGGGGTCCGGTTAGAGATATGCCGGGATGGCATGTGACCTCAGAAGTCCGTGATGACTCAATAATCGTTACTTTGAAATTCAAATAGTTTTAACTTTAAGTTAAGGAAAGAAAAATGCTTGTTGGTGTAGTCGATGCTGAATCCACAGACCTGGTTGATACTGCTGGTCTGTTTACCCTTTCAGGTATTATCCTGAATGTTACTGATCTGTCTGATATCGAAAAACAGATTGCTGATTATAAAGCAAAGAAAAAACCAGAAGGGTCGTTCCATGTGGTGTTTAACATCACGGAGCAATACCTGCTGGGTCGTACGTTCCTGGCGAGCACACAAGCGTGGTGGGTGAAGAAGACGACTAAGGCTGCACAAGCAGCGATTCTGGAACCGTCCACGCCATTGAAAGCTGCCATGGAACAGTATGCCGAATGGATCCAATCTCTGATCGATCTTTCTAAAGAAGAACGCGGCCCGGATTCTTTGGTTAACATTTATTACCGTGGTGATTTCGACGGTCGTGCTGTGGCTTCTCTGGCACGTGCCATTGATGTCAAACTGCCTTCTAATTATCGCTCTAATAAAGAAGTGCGTACGTACATCGATGCCAAGCTGGATACCGATATTGGCTATATTCCGTGGCTCGGTTATCCCGCCGGTCTGGAGCGCCACAACTCTTTGGAAGACGTATTAATCGACGGCTTCGAGATGGCAGTGGCGTATCACATCAACCAACTGCAAAAGACCGCATCTAAAACAGTTGATGCCGAAATGCAAAGACTCTCGAAGAAATATCCTCCTAAGGAGATTCGTCATGGGTAAAGAACTATCACCAGAAGATCTTAAAGCGCAACGTCAGGCACGTTTGGCGTACGTAGATAATAGCCGGTCGGAACTGCGGAAAAAGATCTTCGACAACGGTCAGTACGACAATTACCTGGAAGCGGCCAACGCGCATTTCAAATCGACCAATCGTTTGATCATGGCCGAGCAGGTGTTCTCTGAAGATAACCTGGCGCACTTGTACAGTCGTTTGGACCATCATGCGGTACCGGGAAATGGCGCGGTGTATTTGGTGGAGCTCGAAGCTGACCCATCGAACTATCATCCGGCGCAGGATGAAATGCGGGTTTATATTGCCCTGGGTGTCTTTGACCGTACTTTCACACCAGACACCCCGTGGGAGATGCGGGTACAGAACCGTTATTATCCCGACAACGTGTCTGTGTCATTGATCATGACTGACCTTGATGGACGTATTGCTTCTGACGCTATCCTTACTGGATTCCGTTCATTCGACCGTGGTGCGATCTATGACCGCTATGACGGTAAGCCACGTGAGCATAACCACCACCACAGTATCATGACGGGTATTGTCAACTATAATCGTCAGGTTATCTTTAATGTTTATAACAAGATCCGTGAGTACGGTGAAGCAGCAATCTTGTTGTTGGCTAAACGTCAGATCGCTCAGCAGGACCCAGAGCTCGGCGCAGTGTGGTTGCTTGCCGGGTTAAGAATGGGTGTTAACTGGAAACTGGAGAATCACATCGTGCTTAAAGAAGCGATGGATGCCATCATTGCCGAGGAGTGTGATCATGCTGACCATGTTTAGAAAGTGGATTGGTGCATCCAGGTCTTTTAAAGAAGACGACGGATCTACTCGGGTAACCGGCGATCAATTCGAACTGACCTACGGGCGTTCTTTTCACAAGAAGCTTAACCGTAAAGTCGGTCACGGGTTTGGTTGTCATGTCGAAAACGGTGAGAAACTCTCGCTGGTACTGCGTTTGTATTTCTTTGTGCTGATTACCTGGACGAAGAAGCGTAAGGACCTGACCTGGGAGCAGGACGATAACTGTCCGAGTTACGGGTTTAATTACATGGACAACTCCATCTACTTTTACCTGGGTAACGAGTCAGCTAAATCTGGCAAACACATCAGTATGCGTAAACGCATCAAAGAACTGAAGATGCCGTGGGCCCGTACGTTTCATAAACGTGAGATTATGACAACGGGTGGGAAGTGGGTCAATAGCAATGATAATCCATCCAATGTCAATCAATGGGCATTCCCAGCGACCTACACCACTAAACACGGCGAAGTCCAGGAGCTGATGATCTCTGCTATCATCGAACGTATGACCTGGCGTTTGTCCTGGTTCCCGTGGCTACCTTTGTTTGCCAAACGTGTCCGTAGTGTTGATTTTAAATACGAAGGAAACGGCGGCAATGGAATTGGTCATGATCGCAGCGGTTGGAAAGGTGGAGTGATCGGCGGGAGCGTTAGCATGCTGGATAACGAGCACAGTCCACAGGATACGATGGATCGTCTGATCAAAGAACAACACTACGGCTAATAAGGAAAAGTAACATGCGTCAATATTTAGACGGGGTTCGTTATATCTTTGAAAACGGATCTCAACGCGGTGACCGTACTGGCGTGGGTACGTTATCTGTCTTCTCCATGAAACAGACTTACGACCTGCGCCAAGGCTTCCCGTTGGTTACCAGTAAAAAGGTTCGTATGGATTACATCCTTCATGAGCTCATTTCATTCCTGTCAGGTAATCCTGATATGCCGGGTATCAGTATCTGGGATGACTGGCGTGTGAAGGAAGAGATTTCTCGCGAAATCCCGATGGATAATCCCGAGCGACTTACTGCCTGGTGCGAACTGTCTGATCTCAAACGTCCGATCGCTGAAGCACAGCTCAATGGCATGGGTTCTGTGAAAGCGGCTCATGCTTTCCTGGATCAACAGGGAGTGCCACGTAATAAGAAAGTTGTCCTGGTACCAGAAGGTGCACTCAATGCACCATACGGGCCAGCCTGGCGCGCGTGGAAGGGTCGTAATGGCGAAGTGCATGATCAGATCGGTTATCTGCTAAACATGCTTAAAACGAATCCTACGAGCCGTCGTATGGTGTTGTCTGCATGGGATCCCGGTAACATGCCAGATGAATCCATCAGCCCGCAGGATAATGTCATTGCTGGTAAGCCATGCCTGACTCCATGTCACTGGGCGTTCGAGCTGTACACCGATGAGATCCCGGTTGAAGATCGTATCAATTGGATCGAGGCTAACGCACCTAGCGTCTGGGATGACTACAACGAATGGTCCCATCGGGGTCACTGGCTAGGTGATACGGATAATAAACGTCTGAATGAGTTTATGGATGATGCTAACGTACCTAAGTATTACCTGGATCTGAAATACCATCAGCGTTCATGCGACTACATGGTTGGCGTACCGTATAACATCGCAAGCTATGCCGCACTGCAGCACATGTTTGCCAACTCGGTGAACATGATCCCACGTATGTTAGAAGCGGACATGACTAACGTGCATATTTACAATTTCCATAAGGAGAATGCAATTATGCAAGCGAGTCGTACCCCGCGTGAGTTACCACAACTCACTCTTCTTACTCACTGTGAAAAGCTGGAGGATTACAAGCTGGAAGACTTTAAGTTGGAAGGCTATGACCCACATCCATTTATTAAATATGAGAGAGCTGTGTAATCCTACCTCGTAGTAGGAAGGGGTAGGAACCCTGGACTAAATTGATGGAGCAATAACATGACCTGCAATGAAGACTGTACTTTAGTGTTTGGTGAAGTGACGGGTAATCGAGATATCCTTACCTTAAAACAATTCTTTGCTAAGATGCGTGCTGGGCTCTCTAAAACGGATCGTCGCAGATACCGGATAGACGTAGTTCATTATAAGTTCGTCTCCAGGAATGGTGACATTGTTGTTGATAAAGTCAAGACAGTAGATATCTCAGTCCTGTTTGATTTTAACTCACGTGAATCAAGTTGCTCGACTCTGTATACTCATCATGGCTTGGTGGCATCCGATCTTCTCTTACTATTAAAAGAAGAGCAAAAATGGGATGGGTATTGTTTAGAGGTTGGGTTGCAAGGTGTGGTGTTAGAGGGGACTGATGAAGGGTTGTTAGAAGTCGCATGAATTAGGGGAGGAGGGGAAACCTTCCTCCCTTATGCCGATAATAATGAAAGAAGTGAACTGCAGAAAATCTCAGACCTACATGACACACGTGAATTAACCAATCCAATTTAACCCTTGTAAGGAGCTTTATCATGGCAGCATTAAAATCTAAAACAGCTTTGTTCGACTGGTACATGGGCCTGAAAACAAATCTGAAGTCCAATAAAATTACGGTGATTGAGTTTGAGAAAGAAATCATCGATACCCTCGGTGCTTTCTTTGAAGGCCATAAAGAAATCACTCCGACTAAAGCCGGGCTCATTGCTGACATTCTGAATGCAGTGGGTTATGACCATATCTTCACACAACCTGCAGCTGTACAGATCGCTTATGTACTGGGCGAAAGTGGCGCTACTACAGAAGAAGTGGTCAGAACAGCGTTGGACAACTTCACTGCGGTTCAGGTAGCTGCACAGCTTGACCGTGAAAAGAAACAAGCTGCGAAAGCTGAAGAGAAAAAGACTTTCGCTAAGTTCCCGTCCAGAGCTGATATCCAGCAATGGGTCAGCATGAACAAACCGACCTCAGTGACCAATAACGTTCGTGATGCATTTAGCGCAATTAGTACCACGAGAGAATATCAAAATACCTGTAAATTCTTCGCTGATGCTGAGAAACAAATTTCAGGACTAATAATGGAGCTGAACCAGACTGATCCTAAATATGTCGATAACCTCTTGCTTATCGACTATTTCGTCTCTTTGATCAGTGCAGTTGACACTATTCCCGATAGCGAGCGCGAACACCTACAGGACACGCTACGAAGTGTGCACGCCAGTCCTGTCAAAACACCGCACACCGATGCCTTCATGAAGATCGGTGAACCGACTGTTGGTAATGACCGGGTCACCATTGCTAAGCAAGCATTGGAAGAACGTGTGAATAGCTCCAGATTCAACGGTAATCCTGATGGCCGTGACCGTAGCAGTCTATTACAACGATTCAGTGAAGGTTACTGTCCGGTAACCACAGCGCGGCATCTGGCACGTACAGAGCTGATGGACTTCGTGAAAGATACTACGGCGTCTGTACTGCTGGCTATCGCTAACCCTGTTGAAAAGGCGCATGCGGATTTCTTAATAAAGTTTACCCGCACCGATACTCTGGAACTAGAAAACGGCGTGCTGGCAATCACTACCGATATCCTGCGTAACGGCTTAGTGGAAATGCGCATCTACCATGAACTGTTCAGCAACATTGGTGCTAACCAAATGGGCTACGCCAAATACCCTCAGCGAGTTACTGGTTACACGCCTATGGGTGCACTGCTGCAACAGTTCATCTCGCTGTGGCCGATCCCTAATGTGGCGCCACGTTTCAATCGTACTAACGGTGGTTATAACGGCGGGGATGCTTTCGATGGTCCAGTTTCTCTGGAAGAGTCATTGTTGTCTGCACTGCATCAGTCTGCGGCTCAGTATGACGTTACACCAACTTTCGGTGTTGACCTGACTGGTAACTGCTTACTGGTTGTGCTGCACTAATCTGTATCTGGGGAGGATTACCTCCCCTTTTCTTTTTTGTTTGCATGGTAGGTGGAATATGCTCGGTACGGTAGAGGAAGTAGATAAGTGGTTTGATCAGATGGTGAAGCCTGCTGACGAAGGGGTGTTCTGGATGGGAGGTCGTTTAACCGAAGTTCTGATCCCCATGGTTCGGGAACTGGATGCAATCTTGTTCTCAATGGACGAGCGTGAACACTTGGCATTGATCGATTACTTCATCAGTCGTTGTTACAACTGTCGGCTGCATACCTCATCGGGTCTGCGTATAAAAGAGATCATCGAGCCGTTACAAAGCGATCGGGTCTTTCCGGTTTACATCAATCTTTTTGTTAAGAAATATACCCTAACTCAGGAGAAGTAAAATGAACAAAGAAACGTACACCAATTGGTACGGCAGTTTGAAAAGTCGTTTAGCTGAAGGGCATATCGATCAGAAAGGATTTGAATCCCTCCTTATCGGTAACCTGCTATCGTTAATCACCCGTATTTATAATACCCGCTATGACCTGGAGACCATGGCGCGGGAAAATATCCTTGAAATAATCAATCATTACTTTGAACTGATCGCAGATGTCGAGATATCGAACCAGACAGCATTAAAATTGATTCGCACTGTAGCCAGTAATATCAAGAAATTACCGGCGGCGAAGACGTTTGCAGAGAAACACAACGTACCCATGCCTCCACTTGCATTTCTCATAAGCAAACCCTCTCGTACGAATCCTTTTCCTAAGGAAGGTATGATACGTAAGAAAGTTGCCAGTACTACCGATGCAATGGTAGGTCGTCCAGTAATTACTCAAGTCAACAAAGAAAGTAATGAAGTGACTATTGAGCTGCCGTGGAATGTTGCGCTGCATGTCTACAAAGGTTTCCTGGTGAAACACCTGATGTCAAAACACGGCTATAGTTTCAATGATGCGTATAAATGTATCGAGGATCATCGGAACAAATATAATTCAATCTTAGAAGAGGAGCTCAACAGCATCATTGCGCACAAAGAATCGCATCTGGTATCAGCAGGTGGGGGTATCACTGCTGCGGGCACGGGTCTGGTTGTAGGCGGGATTGTTAAACCGGAGGAATAATGGATACCGATATCCAGCAATTGTTCAAAGCACGTTATGGGGATTGTGTTAAACGGGGGAATGAAATCACTGTTCCTTTATACCACATTAGTTTCCATGGTGATCGCGAAGGTATCTGGGTGCCTAAAATACCCGACTCACCTTTTGATACACCGAAGAACCCAAACAGTTCTTTTGGTGAGATGCCAATCCCACGGATCTGTGTGGCACCTTCTATTGAACAATGCTTCTGGGCGATCTATCCAAACATCTCTCATTATTTCGAGGAGGAAAATTACGATGCTATGTGCTTTACAGTATACCGACCTATACTGAATGCAAGTATTGGTGTCGTGGATACTGCAGCGTTAACGCAACAAGAACTGGTTCATGATGCACATGTCACAGGGGAACATTGGTTACTCGGTGATACCTTCATGGAAGCTATCGATCAAATACGTATCAAGAACACCGCCGCTGGCGAGTTCGTCAGATTTCAACCGTATAACGGTGAACGTGCCGAATGGTGGGATCTTGCACCCAAACACGTTGACTATCAATCTCTTAAATTAACTACTGAATAACTAACGGAGTCGTAATCAAATGGTAACTGCTAGAAAAGCTAATAAGACCTTAGGTGAGCATGCAGCAGCTCATGAGGCAGTAACACGCTTAGGTAGCAACAAGAAACCGTCTACTACCAAACCAGAGTGGACGCTTGAGAACATCGAGGATAACCTGGTAGCTCAGGGCATCATTGCGTATCTCAAAGCACATAAAACCATCTCTGTGCGTGATATCAACACAGCGGCGAACCGTCTAACAAAAATCGCTGGAGCAGATATAAAGGAAGGAAAGGCCCGTGACTATGTCGCGCGTTTGGTAGGTTACAATAATTACGATTCATTGAATGTTACTGTGCGTGCTGCTATTCCAGTGCGCAATGATGTACAACGCAGAAAGGCCAATCGCCCGATAATGGTAGAGATGTCGATTGAAACTGACACTCCTCTTAAACTCTACGGCACGGATCGTGCTTACAACCCGTTGATTGAGGTGGTGTTGTTAGATTGTATTTCAAAACGTGCGTTTCGTACGCTGGGTAAAAGATACCGCGCCTGGTATAACACCGGGCAAGCTGAGATACCTGAACACCCGCTGACACTGATGCAGGCATATAACCATATCGCCAAACAGATGGGTTATCCTGACTATCATTCAATGCCACGTCAGTACCCGATCATTAACCTCAAATACGTTCACGATTAAGGAACCAATATCATGACTGATGTGAAAATTGGTTCTGGGCAGAACGCTGTCGTTTATGTCCTCAACGACACCATGGTAAAACGTGTAGGTCGCGAGACAGATGGTTTCCGGTTGTTGGCTGATCTCACTGATAGTCAGTGTGCGCACTACAAGTTACCTGTAATACACAGCTATGACGACGATACCTACACCGCTATCGTTGAGAAGCTTTACCCAGCAGACCCTGATCGCTTTGAAGGTATTAATTGGACATACATTAACGACTGCTTCGATACTCTCGAGGATGTAGACGATGAGGAACTCGCCCTGGTTATCAGGCGCGGTATTGAGCTTCATCACTATTTCGTGGAACAAGGCGCTGTAGTCGATTTAGATCTTCACCCGAGTAATATCATGCAGCGTTTAACAGGCGAGCTGGTTCTATCAGATCCTTTAGGGTATCTCGATATTTAATTAACTTATTGTAAGGAGCACCGACCATGGTGGTAACTTTCCCAAAAGAGATGGACGCAGCTTTCCATCCTAATAATGAACACACGACTCAGCTGTGCAAACAGATTGAACGTATTGCAGGTTTCGAGATCAAACGTCTGCATGTCGTCATCGCCATGCATCACTACAAACTGAACGATGCAGCGCATCAGCCTGATCATGCACTGATTGTCATGGCGGAAGCCAGTGACATCATCGATCATTATCCAGAGCTTGAGAAGTGGCGTAAACAGATCATGCTGGGTTGTCTGTTCCATGACACTCACTGTCACGTTGATCGTGACATGCATCATCTGCTGGGTGCTGAACACGCGATAGAGGCACTGTCCCCACATGCCAGTGATTATGGTTTGTCCCGTGCAGATATCTATCTGATCGGACAGGCAATCCTTGAACATCGGGCATCGTGGAAATACCCTCGTATCAACCCTGTGTCAAACGCTGTGGCTTCTGCTGATCGCGGATATCCTGACCTACAGAAATACATCCGGCGTGCTGTACAGTACCGCTACAAGCGTATGACAACGATCAACATCAACACAGTGATCGATGAATCTATCGAACACATGGTCGAGAAATTCGGTGAAGGCGGTTACGCCTGGGAAAGCTATCCAACCTATGCTGCGAAAATGCACGGCGATTGTATCGCTAAGGTGAAGGAACAACTGGGTAGTAAGAAGGGCAGGGCCGAGCTGAAGGACTACGCAGAGCTCAACTTTGATGAGTGGGTAGAATGATCTGGGCAACACTTGGCATGATTGTTTTCGCAGTAGCGCTTTGGTTCGGTATGAAAGCTGTTGAGGCTGAAGATGTTAGACGTGTTGAACGTCTTCGCCGGAAGCGTACCCGGCCCTAACTGAATAGGTAAAGTAATGAATGGATTAGTTGTGTTAGTCGTTGCATTAGTGGTTGTTGTCGTGGTTGCAACAGGCATGCATTTGAAGGAACGTAAACGTCGCAAGTACATTACTCGCCGGGTAAAACGTTAATGATGACGGCCGGTGTCATGCCGGCCTTTATGCCGACTTCTCATCTTTTTGTAATTTCCTACAATCTTGGTATTTGTTATACAAAGATTATAAACTTTGTCCCGAGCTAAGGGTAACGTGAAGAGTTATGCTGGCTAAAATTAACTAAGGGTGTTTTATGAATTTTACTGACCTCTTTACTGGTGCTGTTATCGGTCTATTTGTCTGGTACATGATCTCAGTTACCCGTGCTTACAATCGCAAGGACAAGCTTCTGGCCAATCAAGGTTCTGAGCAGGTCATCCACTCAATGTTCCGTGTGTTGAACGACCCGACCGGCACTATGCCGTTACAGTTCATCCCTGAGACTATGGAGTCTACGATATCCGTGCCGTTGCTGGATGACGTCATTGACGGTATTCGTGGTATTCTCGAGCGTTGGGCGGACGTAAACGACTTCCAGCTATTCAGCACCACTATCTCACGTAAAGGTAGTTGGATTAACCACGTTGGGCATCGCAGTCATTTCATTTTGATAGTGACCTATCAATGTGACGATAAACCGGTCGTGGCGCATGAACTTAATCTCGATGTCCATAGACTGGGCAGGCATACGGTTCATCAAGACGTTTACCTCGATATACTCAACGGTATGACCACTAAATAAAAGAGGGCACTATGGACAACATCTCTATCTGGACAATCCTGATTCCTGCTTTATCACTTATTGCAATCATGGCAGGGGGTCATTGGTTGCATAAACGTGCAACGCGGAATGTAGAAGCGTATAAACAGCAAGTGGGGCAGAACGTTTTGGCGATGTCACGCATTCTGCTTTCTACCCTGGCGGCACAGGTTGCTGTGACTCACAAGGAATTGCGGTTCTTGCGAGATGATCGGTTCTCATTTGGTCATGATCGTGGTGCAGCGGTTGCGACAGTCAATATTTTCACTAACTACTATAACCTAGCCGTTGCGCCTGCGATTGCTTTATCCCCTGCGTTCGAGGATATTATGGTAACCAAAGTTGACAGTCAGGATACTGCTGACGGAATATGGCTGCAAATCCATCTAGGTCAGGGTAATGATGTGGTTAAGCATTTTCTGCCTGACCATGGACTACAGTCCTTTATAACAGGCATACGCGCTATTAGCAGTTATATGCAAATAGGAGTCGATGCCGGCAAACAATAACCTGCTGAGGTGATACATGGAATACGGATTCCTTCTCAATACCCTGCTGCTAATCGCGGCGCTTTTCGTGTTGTTCAGATTCCACAAACTCGTTAACAACAACGAGCGTGCGGTAATTGCATCGGCGCATGACGCCAAACTGCGTTTCCTCGTGTACATCAGTCGTAAGATGATGGCTGACCTTTATAGTGCAGTTGATTTGGCGACGCTGACCGCGTGTCCAAAGACATACCTGCGGGCTGATGGGTCAGTTGAAAACATACAAGTCATCATGAAGCGATTCCACAAAGAGTATAATGAAGTTATTGATAAACTCTCTGTCGGTCTACAACTCGAATACATGAAGATTAGCAGGGTCGTGGTGGTTGAATCACCCGACGGGAAAGAAGTGACCATCAGTGTGCATTGGGCTAACAAATATACCGACGTACTGGTGTTCAGTCATAACCACATGGCACAAGCGGTTTACCAGTTGGATCGTCTCGCCCATCGGCTTTCAACCTTTGGGTACACGGCACCAGCTAAAGACATGTATCAACTCTAAACTTAGGGGAGGGCTTCGGCTCTCCCTTATGCTGCCTTATTTTTTTTTTGATTGATAATATGATTTGCAAGAAATCACCGAGTAGTATCTTTCAATTAATTAGGAGTTATCATGGCAGCTACAACTGATGTATTATCGCCCCTGCAAAGACTTCTCGCAAGTGCAAAGGATAATACCCGTGTTGTCACTATCAATAATGGCGAGATGTCCTATTTCCCATTAAGTGATTTAACCGAACAGCTCACCAACCTCCTGAGTGTTGATGTGTTGAAAGCCAATGATGCGCTGTGCTTAATTGGCCAAATCCAATCTTTCGATGAACTGCGTAAAACCAAACCACGGATGGAAGGTGCCCGTATCTCTCTGCGTGGCTGGAATGCCAACACCTGTTGTGGTGGCGGTGAGTTCATCGGTCATCTTAGCAAAGGGAAAGATGATGGCGGTACGATTGCCGCAGGTAATGGGTTCTACTGGGAACGTGTAATGACTGACCCGGCTGAGCTCAACGTAACACATTGGGGCGCGGTACCTGACTCGAAAACCGATGCTGTTCCGGCAATGCTGAATATGTACAACTGGTCACAGGCTAACTACCAAGGTGTCGGTGTACGTTTCCCAGCAGGAACATTCTTTGTCTCTTCCTTTAAACCAGGCAGAGAGCTCAACATTATCCGCATTACTGGCAACCCGACCAACTTTGGTTATCATGGTTCGACAATCCTCGTGTCGAATGAAGATGATAACTTCATGATTGATCTGACAGCCCGTAAAGTAGAATTGGCTAACTTCATTTTCCGCGGTACAACAACTGTTGATAAACCGACTAAGAAAAGTGTCTACAACAACGACATCATCGGCGGTCAGTTCTTTAACGGTAGCTGTCTGCGTTTTGAAAACATCGGTGGTAAAAGTATCAAGCTGGTCGATACCCTCGATACCCGTATCAATCAGTGGTATGTCTCACAGTGTACCGGTGATGTGATTACCTCGACATGGTCTGGTCGGGCTGCCGGAGTATGGGATCACAGTACTGCAATCGAACTGTCTAACTTCAACGTACAGAACGTTCGTGGCGCAATGGTCTTTAATCTCCCACGCTGTACTCAGTCGATGATGTACAATGGCTGGATTGAACACTGTGATGATCCAGGCGATCTGAACAACGGTCAATGGGTGGTTACCGCGCTTAGCATCGAAGAGTGTAAGAAACCACTGCGTGTGGCATACGCACGTCTTATTGAGACGGCTCGTAGTCTGCAGTCTGGTTCAAGCATCGATTACACACCAGATCCGAACATCACCGAATGGTTAAGCGAATGGGAACGTGGTCGTGTTGACTTACAGAACTACGGGGTTTACACCGATGGTTCTCTTGAGTTCGGCGCCATGATGTCCCGTAACAAACTGAGCAACTCTGGTGTCTCACCGAAGTGGTTCCGTGTTGGTAAGTTCTTCTCACCTGCTGAAGGTGATCAGATCGATGTCAATCTGGTTGGTACTGGTAACTTCCTCTCAGCCAGCGCTGTACTGAACGATGTCGATGATACCCGTCAAGGCGGTGGTAACACACTGATTCGTATTCAGTACAAGAAAGACGGTGCAATTGGCGGTACTTTAATGCCGATGGGTTCCTCACCTATCCAGGCTGCTAAGATCGTTAAAGATGGATCACGCTGTGTTCTTTATGTACAGCTGAAAGGTTACACCCGTAACGTTATCCCAATCATCACAGCAACGGGTAGCACGCACTTTGAGAAAGGCGTGTCGTTCTACTTCCGTGCAGATGTCTCGCCGGTAACCGATGCTGAAGTCACAGCGCTGGTCAACTCGACAGATATCAGCGAGCAGTGGTCTATTGGTCAGAAAGCAGGTGTCGGCGCTACTAATGAAGGCGACCTGATTCTGAAGGGCAAGATTGTAGGTGACTTCCTGCAGGTGCGGGTTCAGGTTAACCAAGCCCAGTGGTCGAAGTCCGAGCTGCGCTATATCGAGCTCAAGAAAGAAGCAAAATAAGAACACGGGTCCCTTCGGGGGCCCTTTATGCCGCCCTAATTTTAATTCATCTATATTTCATGTCTATATTACCAGTATGGTGAATCAAGGAATATCGAGTCACTACACATGTGCAGTCAATCAATATTCAACAATACCTCCAGGAACATACCGACCATGAAATTAAAATCGCTTGCCGTTTCCGTTATTCTGTTTACAGCCGGAGCGAACGCTTCTCTGATCAATCTCGATCTGGGAATCCTGAACTCCACCGTCAACAAAACTACCGGTGACGTTACCGCCCTGAAAGAAACTACCGCGCTGCACACGCAGCAGATCGGTCAGCTGAATACCGGCCTGAACAACCTGAACACCAAAGTCGACACCTCTGTCAGTTACTTCAATGGTGAACTGGGTAAAACCAACTCGGCGCTGAACAACACCAACCTCAAAGCTGGCCAGGCATTCGACATCGCAGTCGAAGGTCGTGCAACGGCTAACAACGCACTGGCTACCTCTTACGGTAACGTTGCGGCAATCAACAACCTGGGCGCAAAGCTCAATGGCGAAATCGATGCGCGTGTTAGCGCTGATGACGCACTGAACGGTCGCATTGACAATCTGTCCACGTCTACGGCGAATGCCACCACAGCGCTGGATGGTAAGATCGACGCATTGTCTGCCGCAGGGACCGCGGCGATCGGGGCGGTTGACGGTAAAGTCGATACCCTGAATGGTAAAGTCAATGACCTGGCTGCAACCGGCGTGAAAGTTGCCGGTCAGCTGAATGACAAAATTGACGCTGGCGATAAAGCGCTGAGCACCCGTCTGGATTCGGCCATTGCTAATGCGCAAGCAGATAGCAAAGCGCTGGGTAACCGTGTTGATGTCGCACAAGCAACTGGCACTGCAGGCGTGGTACTCGGTACTGTCGCTAACCTGAAAGTAGATGCGCTGGGCGCAAAAGTGGATGCAACCACTAAAGCGCAAGCGGGCGTGAACAAATCTGTTGATGGTCGTCTGACTTCTGTTGAAGGCAAAACTGCACAAAACAGCAAAGATATCAGCGGTCTGAAAACTGGTCTGGCGACCACCAATACCAACGTGGGTAATCTGAACACCAAAGTGGACGGTGCGATTGCTACTCAGGCAGGTATCAATAATCAGGTTCAACGGCAGTTCGGTGAAACAGGTGAGCGTATCGGTCGTACCGAAACTCGCCTGGATACAGCTGAAGGCGCGCTGCGTGATCAGGGTGATCATCTGAATGCAGTTGATGCACGTTCACAAAACAACGCCGTGCGTTTAGACGGTGTTGAAGGTGGTCTGCGTGAAACTAACGATCAGATGACCAAAGATCGTACCAACATCAATAACCGTGTAGACGGTGTTCAGTCACAGGTTGACAAAAACACCAACGACATTGTTAACGTTGGTAACGTTGCGAACGAAGGCTACAACAAAGCAGTGAACGCACAGAACACTGCTGACGTTGCAGTCGGTCTGGGTCAGAAGGGTATCAACGACGCCTACAATGCGCAGCAGACTGCTAACGCAGGTGTTGCCATCGGCCAGGATGCGAAGAACACAGCAATCAATGCGCAGAACACCGCGGATGTCGCTGTAGGCATGGGCCAGAAAAATGGCAATGACATTGTCAATCTCGACAATCGCGTAACCACGAATACTGGTGCGATTCAAAAGAACAGCAATGACATCGTTAATCTGGATAACCGTACCACATCCAATACCCAGCAGATCCAGCAAACGCGGAACGATCTGGTTAACACGAACAATGTGCTGACTCAGAACGTGAAGCAGACTCAGTCTAACACCAACCGCATCACCACGGCTGAAGGCACCATCGCAACGCATACCTCGCAGATTGCGAACCACGAAGGTCGTATCACAACCAATGAAAACAATATCACTAAGAACACCAGTGATATCAAAGAAACTCAGACGGTTGTGAACAATCAGGGTAAAGTGATTAACAATCACGAGACGCGTATCACTAACAATGAAACGAACATCTCTAACCTGAGCAACGACTACTACCAGTTCCAGGATATCTACAACCAGAACAACCAGATCATCAACAACAACATCAATAACTCTTCTGCCCGCACTCTGCAGCAGTCTAAGAGCTATACTGATCAGCAAGTTGGTAACCTGCGTAACGAAGTGAACCGTAACAAAGATGAAGCGCGTTCCGGCGTGGCTTCTGTTGCGGCGATGGCTAACATTCCACAGGTGGCTGGACAGACGTTTACTGTTGGTGCAGGTATTGGTCAGTATAAAGACAAGACTGCATTGGCCGTCGGTGGCGTGTGGGCAGTAAGCCCTAACGTTGCTGCTAAGACTTCTATCGGCTTCTCTTCTGGCAGTGGTTCTGATGTAGTTGCTGGCGCCGGTCTTGGCTTCGGCTTCTAAGTTATAAAGTCAGGGACCTTCGGGTCCCTTTCTTTTTTATGTCTATTTGTAGAAGTGGACAGAATAAAGAAGTTCTATACTCCCGCTGACCAAACAAAGTGTCGGCTAAACAAAGAAGAGGTAGTATCATGCATATCGTAGAATCCAAAGTTGTACGTCTGGATAAACTCGCTGAATTCGCTAACGCCAATTTTGATCGCGAACCTGGCCAGCAATTTAATCTACCGTATAGCGTTGAGATTGATTATTACGAAGATCTTAAGACGGGTCATCAGTACACGCTGGCACTGAGACAGATTGGTAGTGACGGCCTTGTAAAAACCCTGTACAGGACAGCTAAATTACCGAACGCCTTTGCCCGTGATAAGTTTGTCAAAATTGAAAACAGTATGGCGGGATATGGTCCTGGTATTGAACTTCTCGGTATGGCTGCGTGGTATTGGTTGCTGACTAAAGATAACCAGAACGGTCGTGAGCTTGGTATCGAGATCGCTACAAAAGCATGGGATGCTTGGACATTGGTCACTGCTATCATTGATGGTTCTAAAGCACGCGACAAATTCCAGCAACATGGTTTTCTGTGCCCTGGTGTTATTTTTGACCAAGCCATTCTGTGCGCGTCTATTCCTGGCGATCCATCCGTTTGGTTAAAGCGCATGACCGTAAGAAGTCTCGGTAATGTAAATATCGTATCGCGTTGGACATTCGTCAAAGTGTACCAAGGTAATCATGATCTCTTCCATGAAGAGAAACATGCAATAATGCAAACAACTAGTTTGCATCAGGAACCGGCTTCTGCTGAAAAGATTTTGAAAGCCAAGGCCTTCCCTTTTAATCCGTGAGGTTGTTATGGTCATCCCTGTAAATCCATTACAGTTGTATTGGTGCGGATGGCAACATCCTAACACCGTTGTAGTGCCGTTGCAGTATCCTCCTAATCCGAACATCCTGGCATACTGGACTACCGGTGCAGGTGAGCTCTGTGACGCGACCACACATTGGCAGCATATCCCGTTCAGTACTTATACGGGGATTATTGCAGCTGAGAATGAAATCGCAGCGCAGATGGTAATCCAGGCAGAGTTCCCAAGTATGGGCTTGCGGTTCATCCGAGTATTCACTCCAAGTGATATTCAAAATGAACAGTTCGCATTGTCTGATATGTCGTGGTCATCTATGCGAGTTAACCACTTCATGCAGACTCGTCAGTTACTTGATCGCCATGCCGCCGGATTCTACGGGAATGGTTGGTTCGCTGTCACCTATTTGAAAGGACAGTAACATGCTCAAGAGGGAGGCTTCGGCTTCCCTCTTTTATTCCGATCTTTTATTTTTTGATTGCAATAAAAGTTAAACCTACATTACCAATGTGATAGGCCTGATCAATTAAACTTACCTAGGAATGTAATCATGGTTACAGCACGTAAGCAATCCGAATCACTCGGTGAACATCGTGAGGCATTTGATGCCCGTAACAAAGACCTCAAACCGAATGAACATGAGAAAGGATGGAGTGAGCAAATTCGTCCCGTTGATAATGCAAGAGTTCAGGAAATTGCCGAATGGTTCGCGAACAGCGAATCGCAGTATCACCTCAGTACGCTGAAGAACTATGCGATTGGTATCACCAAATCAACTGATCCGCGTTGGAAGCTACAAACTGCTTTCAATAAGTTGTCTAAAGCGATTGGTTATCAGAGTTACAACGATTTGCTTGATTATGCTAAAGCTAATAGCCATGTAATAACCAATCGCTTATTTGACCCTAAAAAGAAAGATAAGCGACAGTTAGTATTTTGGAAAAATAACTCGGGAACATATTGCGCAACATTAGTTGACCAAGGTGTTAGTATCGAAGGGGTAGTTGTATTTGCCCGCAATAAGACGGCAAAGAAAACTAATAGAAGAAACAAAATTGCAGAGCATAATCTTAGCATACAAGAACTAGAGCGCTTGGTCGGCGCTACCCCCAGTTATAGTCGTAAAGAATTTAATCTGGTACGTAATGAGCTCGTAAGAGCAATGACTATTGCTAAATACCCCGACAGATCTCCTGGACTGGCAATTAAAATGGTATTGCAATGGATCGGTCAACCGAGTATTGATCTATTTGATCAATACGAAATATTACCTAATCGTAACTTCAAAAAGTGAGTATACAATGAGCGAAATTAAATTTAAAGATGTGCGTTATTACGATGTTATCAGTCAGGGGCAATTAGCCGCAGGTAAAGTAATCCTGTTAACACTTAAAGGTCACCAGGCTGGCGTAATGACACCGGTGGTGCAGTGGGCGAAAGATAACCTGCTGGGCGCGTTCGTGGTGTACGGCACTGTTGACGATATGACCACCATCCTTGATGACCTGCCGGCGACCAATCAATCTATCGCCGTAGTACTGACCGGTGCAACATTCCCTGTCACTGAAATCATGCATTGGGCACGCACTAACAACGTAACTGTGTTCCTGGCCCATGACGCGAATACAATACTGCCACGGTATCAAATACTGTTACCAAGCTGCGTCGTTCAGTTGACTTATGATCACACTGGGCGTGTTGCTAACGCAACGACTATTCGTAATCAGGAACTGGCAACAGGTTGGGTAGTTGACTTTACTGAGGATAAGTAAATGCCTGGTATAAAAGGAGGGGATGATATCGCAGGCCTTGCTGAATTAAAGCTTGGTCTCGTGACAATCATCGATCGATTGGAAAGTCTGTACTTGCAGGCTAAGCACGATCATACGTACCACACTGATGCAGGGCGTTTGCTTGAGGGCACGCCAGGTATCATGCTGGAGATCTGGGATGCGATCATTACCGCTTATGACGAAGGTCCAACTGATTTCAGTAATGGCTGGCCTGATCGGTCATTAGCAGAAGCGACTAAAGAATGCATCGAACGCATGCGCAGCGAGTTCGGTCCATTCGGTTACGCCTCATCAAATATCGTTGAGCGTGATGGTGTGACACTCAAACCTAAGGCGTTTAATGACTTACGTTTGAAGATCATTGAAGATCATCGTCCGGTTGACATGCCTATTCAGTTAGACATGTTTGTAGAACAGGTCGTTAAGTCGATCACTCATTTCAGCAGCATCAATCCAATTTAACCAATTTGTAGGAGTATCATCATGGAACCACGTCACCTCGCAGCAATCGTTGTTGGTATCGGCGCACTGTTATTCAGCACGATTATGATCATCGGCGCTGTAATCGCCCGTAACCAGTTCCGTTACGAAAGCTTTAACAAAACGCGTTATGAGAACATGCTCAAAATGCACATGGTCGATCACCACAACCAGGTGATGTCTGACCTCAGTGATATCTTCACTCGTTATCTGCTGTTGCGCAAAGGTAACTACCATGACACTGGTATTGTTATCGAAGCAATGACCGGGACAGTGAAAGGTCAGTTAGAATCAATCATTGCTCACTTCAACCACGAGCTGACGAACTTTGAACTGTATGACCAGATCAAAGGCCTTGCTTTCGTACCTGATGTAACTGCACATATCCAGAGCGATCGTGTTGCCTTTACATTGAACCGTACTAACGGCAGTGATCTTCAGTTCACACTGTGCAACCCGAATTACTTCGGTCCAATGTTAGCCGCGGAGCTTGATCAGTATCGCAGCAAAATGGGTTGTCGTGTTTATACTCGCAGTCATCGTAAGTTCGAATCACTACCACAGACTTATTTGACTATGGTAGGCGCTGGATTCGGCAAAGGCGCGCGTTAATAAACCAGATCAATAAGGGGGCTTCGGTCCCCTTTATTTTTTGCCGTAACAGTAAATACGTACAGATCGACTAAATCTTTTAGTAACCACATATCAGGAACTATCATGCCAAAACCTAAGCCAAACCCAGTTGTTCATCATGCCTTACAAGTCATCGCAACGACGTACCCTAAAGTTGAGGTGGTTTCTATTGATGGGCTTGTTGCCTGCTTTGGCACGTTAAAAGATGGTAAGATTGAAACGACCCATTTTGGCGACCTTCCTGAATACACGGAAGGTAATATTAAAAAGCTGTATAATGCCAAATGGTCACAGCGTCAACTTGCATACCTTTACGGTACCTCTCAACCTCAGATCGCGAAGATGTTAAAATCTCGTGAAACTACCGTTCCTCATCGACTGAAAGGTTATTAACATGAAATGGCACGAACGCATATTGGAAAGTTGGGTACTGCGTGGGATGTTTACTGGCATGGTCACTATGTTCATATCGGGCATGTTGATTAAGTTCTGGTCTCTTGCGTTAAACCTGACGTTGTTCATCTTTGCGTGTGTGATCGTTTTCAATCTGCGTGAGTTCATTAGCGACTCCCATGCAGGTACAACTAACAAACATGATTTCGTCGGCTGGGTAGTCTGGACTGTCGCTATGGCGTTAGCATTATCATCCGGCGTAATCTCCCTTTATATGCAGGGTAAACTTTAAGAGGCATTTATGTTAAGTAAAAAGCTCTCGACCCAATTAAGTATTTATCTTTCTTTGGTTTTACGTCACAAGCCAGAAGAGCTCGAAATCATTCTTGATGAGAATGGTTGGACGTACGTACCAACACTGATTGACAAACTCAATGCAACCGGTCGTGTCTGTGAACTGGCCGACCTTCAGCAGATCGTTGAAGAAGATGAAAAGGGCCGTTATCAGTTCGATGACGCCTTCATGTACATCCGTGCAGTGCAGGGGCATTCCCATGACAGTGTGAAGGGCATGCAGCATGAGCTCGCTACACCGCCTGCAATCCTCTATCACGGCACGCCGGCTTCTAACAGGGAATCAATCGACCGTAAAGGGATCTCTCGTCAGCAGCGTTTATACGTCCATTTAACCGATGATCGTGAACAGGCGTGGAAGTCTGCCACTCGTCGCAAAACAGACGGTATCGTGTATGCGGTTGATACAGCTAAAATGATGCGCGTGGGCATTGTGTTCTACCGTGCAGAAAACGGGGTATGGTTAACCAAACGTGTTCCTTATTCTGCGTTGCGGGTTGTTGGTTTAGATGAAACTCCATTCCTTACTCATTAACTAAAGGTCGTAGTACGTGAAACGTAAATCTGGTAGTAGATTCATTCGTGTTACTCTTATTTGCCTGTGCATTTATTCAGTGGGTATGTTTGGTTTAATGGCGATGTTATCCGGTACCGATGTCCATGCGGTTGCTGCTGATAACTTTGACAAAACCAGCGTCGACAATACCCCTGAGTTTATTTTAACAAATAAGAGTAATGGATGTAGATACGTCTATGATTCGGTTAAAAAGACTTCCCATGTCGAGATGGGTTACGATAACTGTACACCATTGTCACACTAAGGTTATTATGCATCGTGCACATCGACACTCCGAGCTGCTACGCTTGCCGCATCCCGCGGCCTGCACTCGGAGAACGAAATATGTCAATTGCAATGAATCGTCATCACATGAAACGTTTGAAGGCTAAACGCAAGCATTACCATAACGTCGGATTGAAGCGTGCGAGCGCTAAGGCTGTAGGGCGGGTGTTACATACGCCTTGCATCTGCAGTTGTACGATGTGTGGTAATCAACGCTGGCACTGGGGTCGTCCTATTCAGGAGATCAAACAAGCAGCCCGTTTCAGTGATACTGCAATGGATATCTAATCTATCGAGGGGTCATTGACCCCTCCCTAACAATCTGGGATATGTAGCGCTATGAAACATACCTTTCCCCTTAATGAACCGATTGACGTTTATGTCAAAGGTGTGATGTATAAGTTCGAACCGGTATTAGGTGAGACTAAAGATCTGGCACATGACCGTTTGATTATCGTAGCCATGAATAAAAAGGCTAAGCGAGTTGAATTCATCTGGCAGTGTCATGCTGAAGTCAGTTATGAAACTCAACGTCAGATCGAGCATAAGCTAATCAATGACGTGAGTAAATTTACTAAAGACTACGGTATGATTCGTGTGATTGACAGCGATGATCGTTCTCTTAGTCTGGCCGGCCCTGATCGTAAGGTCCATTCCATGGTCAAAATGAATGGCCGTTATTACATGGTCAATGCTAACTAAAGAGGCGGACATGACTAACGACTTGAGCAGTTTCATGAAGAACACCATGAGCACGTTAACCGTTGTTCATCAGCGTATGGGTGGTTGGTTCTGTGCGTTCTTATCAGCCGAACATCATGCCGAAGCGATGGCAGACGATGCCGGCGGAAAACATGGTGATCATGACAATTTGGAAGAAGGTCTCTTTCGCACCGATTGGTACCCGGTAGGTTTCGGTAAAACGATCCAGGACGCTATCCGTGATCTTGATGAACGTGTTACTAACCACACCAACGCCCCGGATGATCCAAAGGGAAGTATTTATAATTACCTCTTCGATATGTTGGCCCGTCGCGCTTATCGTGAAACAGGTACTGGTCATTACACCCTGCAGCCCGGTTTCTTCCCCGATGCTATCCCCGACTGGCTGAAGTCGTTTGATAAGATCGATGAAACCCTTATTGACAGCTATGTAGAACAAGTACCGATTAAGCAGGATAGCGACCTGCCGGGATCATGAACAATCTATGGCTTGTAGTAATGGCAGTTATCTATACAGTCGGATTGTTAACTGCCTGTGTGCTGGCGCGTATGGCTGTTTTCCATCACCTTATTTAAGTTGGGAGGTTTATGAGCAAAGGTACATTGAAAGGACTTAGCCTGGTATTAGGCTGCCTGTTAGTCGGTGCGCTAATCCTCACATTTACAAACATGGCAATGGCTGAAGAGAGACCACCTAGCTGTACATCAGCAATCACAGATAACACACTGATCACTCAGTGTAATGACGGTACAGTCACTGTGGTCAATCAAGCAACTAACACAGTTATGGTGTGCAATTCTGCCAGGAGTTCTGACGGTACTCCGAAATGCACTACGCAATCTTTAGTTCGACCTAATTAACGTTATTCTCTTTTGGAGTAGACTACATGCAGTATAGTACTTTTAATACCAATAAAAACGATCAGATGGCTGAACCAATGTTTCTGGGTCAGTCGGTCAACGTTTCGCGTTATGACCAGCAGAAGTACGACATCTTTGAAAAGCTGATCGAAAAGCAGTTGAGCTTCTTCTGGCGTCCCGAAGAAGTTGATGTGTCTCAGGACCGCATCGACTTCAATGGTCTGCCGGATCATGAGAAGCACATCTTTATCAGCAACCTGAAATACCAGACACTGCTGGACTCTATTCAGGGTCGTTCGCCAAACGTGGCGCTGCTACCAATCACGTCTCTGCCAGAACTCGAAACCTGGATTGAGACCTGGGCATTCTCTGAAACCATCCACTCGCGTTCGTATACCCACATCATCCGTAACATCTTTACGGAGCCGGGCATTATCTTTGATGACATCGTCACCAACGAACACATCAAGGCGCGTGCTGAGTCCGTATCTGAATACTACGATCAGCTGATCGAAGAGTGCATGTACTACAACCTGCTGGGCGCTGGCACACACAGCATCAACGGCAAGAAGGTTGAAGTTTCACTGCGTTCAATCAAACGTCTGGTGTATCTGTGCATTGTGTCAGTTAACGTACTGGAAGCGATTCGTTTCTATGTTTCGTTCGCTTGCTCGTTTGCGTTTGCAGAACGCGAGCTGATGGAAGGTAACGCGAAGATCATCAAACTGATCGCACGTGATGAAGCATTGCACCTGACCGGCACACAGCACATGATCATGCTAATGCGTAGCGGCGCTGATGACCCAGAAATGGCTGACATCGCGAAAGAGTGTGAAGGTGAAGTCTACGCGATCTTCAAAGATGCAGCAGAGCAGGAAAAGGATTGGGCAGAATATCTGTTCAGTGGCGGTTCAATGATCGGTCTGAACAAAGAGATCGTTTGCCAGTACATTGAATACATCACTAACATCCGTATCCGTGCGATTGGTTATAACGACATCTATACTGGCGTTAAAGCTAACCCAATCCCATGGATCAATTCCTGGTTGGTTTCTGACAACGTGCAGGTTGCACCGCAGGAAGTAGAAGTATCCTCTTACCTGGTCGGTCAGATCGACTCGAAGGTAGATACCAACGACTTCGACGACTTCCAGCTGTAAGGACCACCGCCCATCCTTCGGGGTGGGCTTTCTTTAATAAGGAGAGACCATGGAACTTGACGTCGGACAAGGTTGTATTCGTGTATCGGATACCCAAGAGATCATCGGGATGGCGGGAGTGAACTACCTTCCATTGAAACCCGCACCGGATGGTACTTTTGAAGTGCTGCTGTGTCGGTTAGATGGTCTTACTATCCACAACTGTATTTCTCACTATCAGTTCGATGATTGCATCGGCGATCACATGAGGATGGTCTACAGCAAAACACCCTTTGGTGAACTTGGTGGGAATGCCCGTGTTAACATGTTGATTAGTCAACATGGTGTCGCGCCAATCGCTGCGATCAAGACCGTTGAGATTGCCAAATGTCTTTTCACTCTGCAGAACGTAACAATCCGTGAGGGGATGGTGTTTGGGGTTGTAAAACCAAATACTAGTCTGGACACCCTGCGTTTCATCGGCACCTTACGAAGACCATCAGGTGAGCATAAACCTGCTGCTGTTATCTTCACCTGGCGAGTGTTGAATAAAATAGCGAGGTTTGACGGCATTAATTTTGAGGATGTCTCTGAACTGATTAACTATGATGTCGCCTTATTAACTGAACAAGAAATACAAGAACGGCGGAATCGTTTAAACCGATAATCCGTAACCATTCCCTAGGGGATAAGTCAAGTGAAAAGAACAAAAAATATAAAGCAAGATCGTTTTCGCAAGGCATGGAAATTTAGTCAGGTCTCGATGGCATTAATGGTTGTATCGGGATCGTTTTATCTGGTTGGTTGTGATGAAGTTGCCGATCAACAAGTAGCGATGTATCAGAATGCCGATGATTGTTCTCGTGCTAATCCGCAAGAGAAAGATCAGTGTAGCAAATCGTATCAAACTGCAATGGCTGATGCAGGGCGTACAGGCCCTAAATATAACAGCCTTGCTGATTGTCAGAAAGACTTTAATTCAGACCAATGCCATTTAGATCAGGTGCCTGGTCCGAATGGATCCTCTAGCGCGCACTGGGTACCTTACCCGTATGGTTTTATGTATGGATCTCATGGATCCTACAGCCAGCCTCTGTATTCCTCAAGTCGTCCGGGCAGCTCGATGTATAAGCAAGCCTTTGATGCAGCAGGTAACAAATACGGTAGTGCGGTATCAGGGCGTAACTTTGCTACGACTCGCAGTAACCTTGCTCCTAAGCCTACGATCTCTACGGTGACCCGTGGTGGTTTCGGTGCAACAGTTGCTCGTATGAGTAGTTCACATTCATCGTCCAGTCACAGCAGTGGCGGACATTCATCTGGTGGTTAAGGATCAGTAATGCAAATCCCTGGTATGCCCGAGAAGTTTGAAGACCTTTGTGAAATCATTATCAATTTAGGTTTCATCAAAGAGAACGTCACGAAGACCGCTGAGTTACTCGGTATCTCAATCGAAGATCACGGGTTCACTCATCGCTGGGATGATCCAGATCAGGAACTGTGCTCAACTGATCGCTGGTTCAACCATGTGTCGCAACTCGGGATCGAGTACACTGGTGATGTTATCGCCATGTTGGTTGACTGGTCGATCATGACCGGGCGCATGGATGCATACACGCACGCCGAAGATTATAAGCAACACTGCCGTAATTGGTTGGCATCAAGTATTAGCGTTAGCCTACAACTCGATGGCGAAGGCGTCACTGAAACAACACTGCATCCGCCAGTGTATCGCTATCTGCAAGGCGGAAAGATCTTTATCGTCAACACTGCTACCTCTGGGAATGGTGGCGGTATCAATTACCACACTATCTCATTAGAGGAGTTTGTGACCTATGGACAAAAAGTACATCCCTGAGAAACTACGGATCGGCACAGCCGGTCATGTCCTGTATCATGATTTCATTTTGAAACAGGATCTTACGTTCGCTGAAACTGCACGTCGTATGGTGGTTCATCCATCAGCTGTCGGTGACATCATCGATAACTGTCGTAACATCACCAACGATATGGCAGAGAAGCTTGCTCGTGCTTTTCCAGAGACCACTGCTCAGTTCTGGAAAGATCTGAAGCCGAATAAGCTGCGTCACCATAAAGGTAAAGCGAAAGCTGACCGGTACTGGTAATCACAAAAGCGGGGGGGGGGGTGCAAAGATCATGCCAATAGTTCCCAATGCTGAAATTAAAGCGGTTGATATCCCAATTTTTATAAAAGCCCTTGAAGCACGTCGTCGTGAACGCGAACGCTTTAAGATCGTCACTTATAAGTTGACTATCGAGTCGCTGCCTGAAATGTTGTTAACCCATCAACAAAAACAATCGGAGAAATCCCATGGGAAAAGTTAAAGAGCAGTTGTATCGCAAACGCAGTACCGCAGGTGAAGTCCTGAAGCATGAGTACATGGTTCCACTTAACCTTTCTGTGCGTGAATGTGCAAAGAAAGTTGGCGTGGGTATCGGTACGATTTCTCGGGTAGTTAATGGTCGCAACAGTCTTTCATTGCATACTGCAACGAAGCTGGGTAAAGCCTTTGACACCTCTGCGGATTTCTGGATGGGCTTTGCTGATAACAAGACCAATCCGTACCCGCCACAATACGGCGGTTATTAATGTTCGGCCAAGACCTTACCCAACCCATCTATGAGGTAGAGGAAGGTCAGATCTACTTGTCGCCTAGTCGACTCCCTTTTAAGGTCCTTCACCGAGGTTCTCACGGGCAGGACTGCTCACAGTCAATGATCGTCTACACTAATGTTACCCCGACTTACGATACGCCTGCAGGGCATATCTGGGTCATGTGTGAATCACTGTTTTTAAAATTGTTCAGGGCGTCGGTCGATGGTATGGCGGTAAATAACCGTTAACCCATAAAGGAGTAGCCCATGAACGGTCCATTAACAATATCCGATCAGGCTATTATCGACGCTATACTTGATTACACCCGTAAGCATTACGAAGACTGTCCTGTTGCGTATGACCCGGCGGCTGATGAAACTGCCAGGAAAAATCAAGAGGAGAGAATTGTGCGGTGGTTTCAAGACACACGCCTCATTGTTGACATGGTTTGTCAACGTGAAGGTTTCTCTGGTTTGAATGTATTAAAGATTGCAGTCCAGGCTATCGAATCAGAAATCGGTGGTCAGGCTAGTTAATCTTTGTAAAAAATAATAGAAGACTACACATGCAATTAAGTGAACTGGTTAATCGCGTACGCGCAGGTGATGTGATTACCAATACTTCCTGGCCAAAGAATAAAACTTTCACAGTCTCCACTGAGTTTATGAAGCATCATACCGGTCGTGGTTTTGAGGTGGTTGCTCGTAACTCATGTCCTGATGGATTGTGGAATGGATGGGAAGTGGCTAATCGCTACCCTAGCGGTACGGACTAACTGTAACCCTGAAGTGCAAGAGGAAATAAAATGATCTCCATTACTGATGCTAAGGAAAATGACAAATTTAACGATGATATTCGTGAAGATGTTGTCAATCGGTTACCTAAAGACGATGACGGGGTTGCCCACGTCTACGAGTTTACCGACAATGCTGAAAAAGACCCATTTACGGGTTATCTGGTAATCGGATCACCGTCGTTGAAATACCACATGGTTCGTTCTGAAACAAACGAATATGGCGATACGTCCTATAACTACATGGGCGCGTATATTCCAACTGTGGATGGTGGGGTTATCCCTGAAGGTGGTCTGGGCCAGAATCTGAGCGACGTCATTGGCGATCGTATCAGTGAAGTCGAAACACTTATGCGTGCATTCCATCGCAGAGTGCTCGAACGTCTGGGTCAGCCAGTGCCAGGTAGTGGACCGCTCTAAGTAACTGAGGAGGGGGATCCCCCTCCTCTTATGCCGTGTCTTTTATTCTTTGTTGAAAGATACATAACCGCTCGTTTATATACACCACGTTAAATAAGGAAGAACAAGATGTCTGATCAAGTTGAAGGTAAAGTATATCCGTCTCAGTTGTTTGTGACCGTCGCGGGTAATCACCCAATGGCAGAAGCGGCACTGGGCTCAGTTCTGTCCACGTTCTTCAATGACCGCGGTATCGCTGGTCGTCGTCAGGCAAATGAAGTGTTCGATGCTCAGTTTGCAATTGACACTGTCAATGGCCTGGCGTCCAATCAGGAGAACACGGTTAACATCATGACCTCTCCACTTACCCTGGCGGCGATGCGTGGCGAATACCAAGTGTGGGACTGGCCGACCTGGGGTGATGAATCACAACCATGGACCGCGTTGGTAAATGACGAACTGCGTAACATGTGGACGACATTTACCAGTCAGCAGAAGCGCGCTATCTATAATAGCTTCAATGCGCTGAACATCGAAGTGGAAGGCGAAGACGAACCGTTGAGTTTTGAACATGCACGGCGCATTATTCTGGATGAATCAGGAACGTTCGTTCGTTTCAACCCTAACAAAGATCGCACTGCCTTTGGCGGCATTACGGTAGCTGAATCATTACTTGATACTGCCGAGATCCAAGCGATCCTGTTCTTACTGAACAATACCGTTCCTGGTAAAGATGAAGGCGATGACGAACCGCGTCTGCGTGAGCAGCCAGTAGTAGAAGATACTGACGCACAGCCAACACCTGAACTGACCGCCGGTGAAAACCCAGCAAGCAATGGCGCACATGCCGCACCAGAACTCCCTGATGGCCGTGAAGTATCTGACACCGATGCACCGGTCGCTGATGTAGCCAGCCCTGAGCACAACCCAGAGAAGATCGATCTGACCGAAGGCGTACCAGCCGTTAAATCAACCGACCCTGTGCTGGCGCCGGTCTCTGGAAATATCGTATCGAACGACCCGTCTGATGCAGCGACACTCGCTTCACCGCCAGCGTCTGGCTCAGTAGTAGAACCATCACGTGACCATTTAGAGGATTAATTGATGCTGCCCATCTCTGAACCTATCTCTATCTTTGACGTACAGAGTGTGCGTTTGACAGAAGAACTGCAAGAGCACTTTCGTAAGGACCTCAACGAAGCAGATAAGATCCATTCGGTCTATGCGTTCAAAGATGGGTCTCGCTTCATTAAACCATTTAATGGGTTTCTGGTTGTAACAGGTCCCATCCTGCAATATCAGTTGTACCGTGGTAACGAAGCGGTAACAGCTGAGTGGGCTGGGGTCTTTACTTACGATGGCGAAGGCAATGCAATCATCCCTGATGAGATGCGTACGGTATTCACTGACGTGGACCGTAATCGTGTTACACAGTGGAAGACACTTGCGCAGGCATTACACTTCGCTGTGTTGCAGGATATCAAACGGGGATCGTTCTGATGAAAGATTCGCTGTACAGTGATTTACCAGAGGGGTGTCATCCACCCCTTCCTATCGCCAAAGGTGGGATCTTCTTACGAGAAGGTAGTAAAGAAGCCGTTGAGCTGGTTGTGTGGAATCATGTTTTCGAGACCACTCACCAACTACCATCTGAAGCCATTCCTGGCGAACGAGCGTTCATTGCGATAGCTCATGTAGTATACGTCTGGAAAGACAATATGTGGTGTGAGGACAAAGATGCCAAGCCGCACATCGATCGTTGTGTTCTGGCGGGTAATTTTAACGTCATGGACTTTAACTACATCACTGTGTCATCTGCATCCGAAGAAGCAGGCATTGCCTTTAGTAGTAAAGAACGGCGTGAGTGGACTATCGGTAATTGGATTGCTCACTTAGGCGGTCGCATCAACGACGCTGGCTATCTGGAGTTTGGCAGTGTCTATGCCTTCAACATGATGTTAAGACAGATGATACGTGCAGACTTCAAAGGCAGCGAAGAGAAAATGCGGGTTACCGTTGACGGGGGTGGTGACAACATGAAGGTAGCACTTGCTTCCATGTTGCTTGGCTCTATCAATAAAGCAAACTGCAAACCTGGGGATAACCTTGCTGAGTTAGTTACTCAGGTCAATGCCCGTAGTACCGATGCCGACGCGGTTGAACGTCTATTGCGCAGCATCGAAGATGTAGAAGTGACCATTGATGTTCTGCCGTCATTGCGGAGATAGTCATGAGCGATTATAAACCGTTATCACCCATCGTCAGTGATAAGGTAGGTAAAGATGCGTATACCGGTCAACCTACTGTCGATTACATGGCGTTTGAAAAGAGCGGTCTTGATGAACTGTTAGCCATGCATCCTTCGCATGCGCTGTTTATCCGAGACCGTCAGGCGCCACCATTGTACTATTCTTCAATACCACTGGATGAGCTGGAAGCGAAAGAGTTTCCACTGGTATTGTCTATCATCGGCCCTGTTGACCAAGAGACGAAGCATATCGTTCTTGAAGCAGCGGGGCTTACTGAAATTCAAGCGCTTAGCGCAATTCTTAAACAGAATGAGCAAGATGCTAAACAGGGCAAATTCTTAATGACTACCGATACCACCAACGTTAACTACTTCGAACTGATTCGTGACTGGGGTAAAGCTCGCAACATCATCGGTGGCGGTTCTACACCAATCGATCAGTTTATCAAAGGCATGACCGAAGCCTCTGAAGCCTGGGGTAACATCCTCGGCAACCAGACCGATAACCTGAAAGACGATATCGGCGATGTGCTGGTTTGTCTGACACAGTCCTTCGGCATCATCGATAGCATTAAGATCGAAGACGCTGCTACTGACCTTGGCCCGTGGCTGCGTGAAGCACGTATCGAATATCAGAACCACGGTGTGTGGGGCGACAAACGTCTGGCGCTGTCTGTCCTGCGTAAACTCGGTAATATCTCTCGTGAAGTTGAGCTGGCGCAGTTTGAACCAGACCATCACCGTCCAGACGAGATGATGGACTGCACTGCAGACCTGGTAGCTGACCTGGTTGTGCTGGCCGAGTCTAAAGGCTGGACACTGCAGGAATGTCTGGAAGAAGCCTACAACGATATCAAAGATCGTAAAGGCGTGATGTACAATGGCGGTTTCGTGAAAGAAGCGAGCCTGTCGGTTGAGCGCGCTAAAGAGATGTTAGCATCTGGTACTGTTGGTGGTGTCGGCGCAGAATACCTGAACGGCTATATCGCAGCTAATAGCTGATTCTAAAACATCTGTCACCTACATTACTAAAGGGATAGTGAAAGCTATCCCTTCTATGCCCATTATAAATTGAGGATTAGAAATGAAACAAGTCGCTCCTAACGTCAATGTGTTATCTGTGAACTTACGTTTCTCTGTTAAGCAGATGGAGATCTATGCGAAGTTTATTACTGATGCAGCTACTGCCGGTAAGAAGATCTTTATCTTTGCTGACAGAGAAGCCCGTGTGAAAGTGAAAGAACTCTTTCCTAAGTTCATGGGTATCGAAGTGTTGGAAAAGATAAACGTCAACGCATATCCCACTAATGAACTGACTGCACTTAACGTCGGTCGTGGTGTCTCCAACATGGCAGCTATTTTCATCAGCGAAACCGGTCGGTATAACGACCAGATCGCGAAGACTGTCGCGGCTACCAAAGACCACGATGTACTGATCGTCGATTGCAATACGGCAGTAGCGTAATGTTCAACGTCAAACGCGGCATATGGCGCGGTGTGTTGTTTGACCTGTGGATGACCATCCTGGTACTGGGTAGCTGGTTATTATACATCCTCTGTGTAGGATGGCATGGCTACTTCTTTCCAAAAGAAACTATCATCAACAATGACGCTGAATTAGCTGAACTGAAAAATAACCTTTACAACCGTTATGCTTTCGAAGTATTGGATACCGTAATTGCTAATACCGAATGTCTGTATCCAATCACCTTCAAAGAAGGCACGCACTGGTTATATGCTGTGGATCTCTTTTCAGCTGAAAACGCGAAGTGTCGTTCTAAGTCTTGTCTGAAAGATAAGGTCAAGACAACCGAATTAACTTAATTAACTAACTTGTGGGGTAATCACCGTGCATCGTACTCGAGCTCAACTCATCGCTGATCGTATCAAAGAAGTCCTGGCTGGTAAGCCTGTTGCAATTAGCGATATCCAATTCGAAGATACAAAAGAAGCTTCGTTTGGTCCTGTTAAGATTGTCATGTTTAATTGGAAGGTTGCAGACAATGACCTGACCGCTGAAATGACAGAACGCGATGTTCTGGCCATTCTTGCACAGGACAACATCTATGTCGCTTTTCACAAGACACGCCGTCTTGAAGGGGAGCGCTTGATTACTGCCACAAAACCACTCCAGCCAGGACATCCTAACTTCACTCTGGGTAATCTCCGGGGTTTCACTCGTATGTGGTTGATTGAAGCAACTGGCGCTGACAAAAGCAAGCGTCCTTCTCACCACGATGTTACCGCAACCGTTCGTCGCTAGGAGCAACGATGACTATTAATAAACATCAGTTACTCGGTGTGCTGTTAAACGACTTCACCGACATGTACATGTTACAGCTGAACAACCGCAACCGTGACGTCTGCATCGATGAGATGAACTCAGGAATGTGCGGTGTAGTTGCCATGTGTGTTGGTAATGTCATGCGTGAGCGCTATGGGGTTACTGATATTGATTGGGAGTCGCACTGTCTGCACATGTGGTTGGTGCTAGACGGTAAACGCTACGACACGTTGTACCCAGAAGGGTATAGCGAGGAAGTCGTTGATGCGTGGTTACTGAAGATGCAGCACTACAACAGTAACGTCATGACTAATGACACTGGTATTGGGCTGGAAGATAATACTGGTTATGTTGCCGGCGGTTGGTGGGATTGTCTCTATCTCATCAAAGGCTGGTATGAACGCTACGGTATGACGCCTCCAGCGTACGTTAAACGCATGATGGCTAACTTACGTGGCAATCATCGCCATCGTCAGGAACGTCGTGCAGAGCGCCGTTATCAGCTCGTATTGAAAGCCCCACTTCCTTCACCTACCGATGAAGTGCGCACCAACGACGTCTTACCGATGACCCATTACTGGCACGGTGAGTTCGAAGGTAATCAGGACCGGGTATTATCACGCCGCCCTGGCATGCCGTCCGTAAACGTCTATAAAAGCTTATTGAAGTATTACCGTGAAAAGGGTGTTCCTGTCACGCAGTACTTCTGTTAATCCACCGTTTGTTAAGAAGGAAAACGTTATGACGCTGAAGAGCAACGAGCAACTCAATGCTGAGACCCCTGAACTGCGCGATGTCATTGTGACTGTCGATGGACTGAATGTCCTTGATATCAATGTCGCTCCTGGCGCGCGTGCACCACGCTACAGTGTGCAGTTATCCGGTGATGCGGGTATGACCCCCAAAGGGATGCGTGCGGTATACGGCCATGCAGCACAGATACTGAATCACCTTGTTGAAAAGGGTTTCTCAGCGCATGCCAATGTATCCCGCGATGACCTGGATAACGACGTTGTTAGCGCAACTTCACTCATGAAGCAAGCGATTGCCGCACTGACCGTTGGCGGCGAAGATATCTCACTGCATTGTCACTCATTATCTATCTGGGTAACGTCATGTGATTTTGATCTGACTGAGCTGCGTCTGCTCGGCGATGAAGCAATGGATAAGGTAGAGTTCCTGCTGGAACAACCTGCCGAACCATCTGAAGCGCTAACAGAGTTGATGACACGTAAGCGTAAGAACCTGATACGTGAAGATCTGGGTGAAACTGCGCCGGTAACGACATCACTGGGTACCACCACGACTATCATGATTGGTGATGAACTGCATGTGCGTCGCGAGTTCAATGATGAAGACGGCGAAGCTCTCATCGTCTGGATTCCATCTGACCTCAACCAGGACATCAACACCTTGAGCGATGTGGATAAACACAAGCTCAGTTTCCACGGCGGTGCGTCAGAAGGTCATCCAACCTTTATTCTGAACCGTCACGTGGTTAAAGGTGACGCCGACCAATCTCCAGCTTAGTAATTAAAAACTAGACAGCGTAATATTATGTCCATTAGGGGGTCTGGTGAAAGCCATATCCCCTTAGGTTATGCTGTCTTTTTTTTTGGTTAAGAAATACTACCCTTCTCCATTATATGTCATTTAGTTTACACATTGTAAAACTTCACACAAAGCAAGCGAGAGTCATATGTCAAAACCTGAAGAATTCGATATGAACGGTCTGGAAGATCTGGACCTGGAAGGCGCTGAGAAAGCAGCAGAAGTAAAAGCAGCAGGTGGCGGCGAAGCGCTGTCTGACGCTGAATCAGATTGCGAAGGTTGCAAGATCTAAATGTCGTGATGTGAACCGGGGTTGATAAGGGATCAACTAACCGAGGAAACATCATGAACATCTATCTTGTCAAACTTAAGTCTGAAACGCGGTATACGCCAGATTCATTTATCGCTGCTGCAACATCAACCGAACAAGCGTTGTCAATTCACCCTGGGTATTATAAGGGCCGACACACACCTGTGAAGTTCGATGAGGAGATGGCATCACTCTGGGCGGTTGAATCGTCTGACCGTCCTATGGATCATACGTGGACAACTGACAGGAACGATATTGAGGTTACCTATTTAGGGCAAGCCGCGATTGAATTCACTGGGCCCACGATCATCTCCATAAGCTATGAATCTTGCTAACCATATCTGGCGTCCTTCGGGACGCCTTTATGCCGGCTATCTTATGACTTGTCTGTAACAGGTCTGAGGAAGCTTATGTTCAAGCGATTAGCATTTCTTTTGTTTAGAAAATTCTTTGATCCTAAAGGGGAGTACAAAATGTCAGAGCAGTCTAAAGATCAAGTTGCTGTAGAAGAGAATGCATCTCCAGAATCGGAGCAGCCTACTCCTGCTTCATCTGATCCGATTGCAGAGACATCTACCGCAAGCGATACGTTCGTGGTTGCACAAGACGGTGGGCCTTCACGCCCGGTTGTTGAAGACGTAGTAGATGATACTCCTGTCGCCGACGAACCCGTTCAACCTGCAGCACCGGCTATCCCAGCAGTAGAAGATGCGCCCGCTCCTGTTGTTGTAGAACCTATTGCGGTAGAACCGGCTGAACCAGTTGAACCGGTAGCTGTACCCGTAGAAGCCCCTGCTGTTTCTCCAGCACCGGCAGTAGTACCTTCGACCGACAGCGATAAGACTGAAGGCGAACCAGATACCTATCGTTTCGACCTGCTGGCCAGTGCACTGAAGAGTTTACTTCAGGAAGCCGGTCATGACCTGGACGAAGCATTTGACGATGCAGTACCTTTGGCAAAAGAGATCGCTTCAAGTGATGAAGACTTTGGGCATAAGCTCAAAGGCATTCTGGTAGTGGTTGGTCGTGAATACGGCGAAGCATTCCATAAGTTCTTCAATTACGCGAAGAAACATATCTAACGAAAACAGGGGTAAGGAATCCTTACCCCTTTTATGCCGTCTAAATCTTATAGCTCCTTGTTATTCACTAATAGGTGGTTTCATGTTTGAATTATTCATGGGTGGCAATCCGAATGGAAGTCTTCCTGTTGGTCAAAAACTCTTCACAGTGGCTTCAACCGATTGGACGGTTCCTGACGGCGTAACCGATATCTCGGCAGTCTGTGTGGGTTCAGGTGGTGGTAACACCTCTAACCGATTTGGTGGTAGCGGTGGCGATCTCCGTTGGCGTAATCACATTTCCGTCACACCTGGTGAAGTTCTGACAATTACAGTCGGGATAGCTGCGGCTGGAAAGGTTGGGGTCAGTACTAAAATTGTTCGTAAGTCTAACGGACAAGTTCTGTTACTTGCTAAAGGCGGCGATGCTACCGATACTTCTACAGCTATGGATGGAAGTACAATAGGCGGTGGTAACGGCGGGGCCGGCAGCGGGACTACCGGTGGCGGTGCAGGCGGCTACGCAGGCAATGGTGGTACCGGTATTGGCAAACCTGCTGATACGGGTTCCGGTGGCGGCGGTACAGGTAGTGGGTATAGCTTTAACGGTAACGGGTTCGGTACCGGTGGCGGTGGTGTCGGTGTGTTGGGTAAAGGCGCTGATGGCTTAGCCGGACCTAATAACACCGGGTCTCAGGCAATTGGCGGGGGCGGTGGTTCTGGCGGCGTTAGAGGTGATCATACCACTGGTGGTAACTACGGTGGTGGTTGCGGTGCACCGGCATCGATTACCAGCGCGAGTTTAGGTGGTAATGGAGCCTGTCGTCTTATCTGGGGTTCTGGTCGTGCATTCCCCGCAACCAAAACAGCTGATATTATCACTTAACAATTAAATATGTAAATAAGGAAATACTTGTATTCTTATATGGACTATTACTTAATGAGATTAACATCATGGCAAAACTTACATTCTATTATGCTTCAATGAACGCAGGAAAATCCACAGCGTGTATTCAAGCAGGTTACAACTATATTGAACGTGGCATGCATGCGCTCATGATTAAACCTGAAGTCGATGACCGTGATGACAAAAATAGAGTCAGCTCACGTGTCGGCTTATCGGCCAAAGCTATGGTGTTTGATGCCGAGGCTAATCTGTACGAATTAGTCTTGCTGCAAATGAAAACCTCGAAAGTCTCTGTCGTGTTAGTTGATGAAGCGCAGTTCCTCACCAAAGAACAGGTCACTGAACTTAGCGACATTGCTGATTTCAATGACGTGCCAGTTGTGTGTTATGGATTGCGCACTGACTTCCAGGGCGAACCTTTCCCAGGCTCTGCCGCACTCATGGCCCGTGCTGATCGTCTTAATGAATTGATCGGTGTATGTCACTGTGGTTCAAAAGCCCACTTTGTATTGCGTCGTGACGAAAAAGGTCATGTTGTAAAAGAAGGCGAGCAAATTCTCATTGGCGGGAATGATCGTTACGAAGCCGTCTGTCGTAAACATCACCGCCTTGCAATGCTTAGTTAATAAGTAAGGGCACGTATGTTAGAAATGATGATGGCGTCAAGATCAACTGTACCAAAAGCCGGACAGCCGTTACTTGGGTATAACTTTGATCAGGGTAAGAGTATCAGTGCGCCTAGCGTAACAGGTTATACCGGCGGGACCATTGAAACGCTTGGTAGCAGGGTTTCAGCTCTTAGTGGGTATACCAAAAGCCTGCGTGTTACAAGTCCGGTGGCTAGCATCACTCCGTTGTCTGCGCTGTCAACATTGGGCCTCGGTGATTTCACGTTAGAGTGTTATGCTTGGATAACCACTCTTCCTGGTGACTATTACCAGCTGTTCCTGGCAACATTTGCTAACGGCAAATACCTGACAATCCGCGCCGGTAATGGTTCGTTTAACCAACGTATGCAAGTAGGTATCGATCTGGGTAATGGCGCTAACTTCTGCAGTAGTCAGACTGGCCCCTCTTTACGTAACGGATGGCATCATTATGCATTTGTTCGTAAGGCAGGTAAATGTCGCTTCTTTATTGACGGCCAGTTACAGATGCTTGCGCAAGGAATTGGTACGACTTACAACCTTACTGAGTTTGATGCTAACTTTGATCTGTCGGGTAACATGAGCTCATTCGTAATTGGTAAGGCTAACTCCGGTACAGGTGATTTAACGATGCCTGAATTCCTGTTGTCCAAAACAGCAAGATACCAGGCAAGCTTTACACCGCCTTCTCGACCTATCTACCAACCATGATAACGATGCCAGGGTTAGCCCTGGCTCTTATGCCGTGCTAAATCATTTCATACCTACATTACCCATGTGTAGAACCAAACATTGTTAACTTAACCTATAGTGTTTTTGTTGCGAGATTAATTAATGAACAGTTTAATTCTGGATGTAACCCCTAACGTGATATCCGTCACGCGCAGATTCACTAATGCAAACTGGGAAGGTATTTTACGTGATATCAGTTTGCGTGTTCTAAAACAATACGAGGAAGTGCGGGCAACTAACCGTGTTCCTTATTTGGATACTGTTTACTTGCAGGAGCTACAGTGGCGTTATGGTTTTGAAAGGAATGACCAAGCGGTGCTGACCCAATTTACCGAACTGTATAACAACTTATACTCAGCCATTGCCGGGTATGTCAATTCGATTAACCCCACCAACCTGTTGACCGTTGTTCAAGTAACGACAGCCAACAATGTCTTCCAATTGCATTTAGGGTATGCCTAATGTCTACCATGACCACTAATGAAGTTGTTGAACACTTAGACCAGTATGTAATTGGTCAGATGGAACCTAAACGTGCCATTGCACTGGCGTATCGTGAACGTATGCTCAAAGCCGAAAACACCGGCGCTGAATGGAAATACATTACGCCTTCTAACATCCTCATGGTCGGACCTTCAGGTTCCGGTAAAACTGAATTAGCCAGGCAGCTGGCTGAGATGACGAACAGTCCTTTCGTTAAATGCGAAATCACCGAATTCACTCAGGTGGGTTATCACGGTCGTGACGTTAAAGCAATCCTGACTGACTTAGTCAATGACGCGGTACGTATTGCACCTGCCATCTGGGCCAAAGAGAATAAGCCGAAACTCTCTAAGTCGGCACGTGACATGTTATCCCTGATACTCAAGGATAAAGCGGAACGGGAAATGTTCTCAAAGGTAATGAACATTCCTGATGACAAACTCACCTTGACATCATTAGAGGAGGCGCTACTTAGCAAGAACTCTGTGTACCGTAAAATCAATATAAGCTATCGCTGGTATAGCGACATGATCATCGCGGCAGCAACAAAGAAGAAACGCGATGAAGAACCCGCTGAACCCGAACCTAACATCCTTGAGGACAGTGCAGCCTGGTCGCAATGGTACATCCGCAACAAACTTAATCCCCGCAGCTTTGGTATTCGGGCTAACGATGAAGTGCAACATATTCGTCATGCCGCCATGTTGCTGGATTCAGTTGGTGCGAAAGATACTAAGCTTGAAGAAGCCCTGGTCGAGAACATCGGTGCGCCTTTTAATGAAGCACGTAAAAAGATCAGCTCTAAAGGCCGAGGTATCGGCAAGATCATCAAGTTCTTAATGGATCATAAACTTGAGGGTGATAAGGACGCGTCGATTGAAGTCCTTAAAGCATTGGCGCCGTTTAAGAAAGTGCAGTTGGATAATGTCATTGATATCAGTGATGCCCTGCGTACCAGTTCTGAACCACCTGCTGACTTCATCGTCAAATTGGTAGAAGAGCGTGGCATTGTCTTCATCGATGAATTCGATAAGATCTTTGTCGACTTGCGTGGGTCCAACGTGGGTAACATGGGTGTGGTGCGTGACTTGATGCCTTACCTGGATGGTGTCATTGCTGACGTTCCTACAATCACTGACCGTGACCGTAGTGGTGGTATGTTTGGTACTCGCAGTGAAACGTATCAGATCAATACCGCTAATATCCTCTGGATCGCATCAGGTGCGTTTCATCTGGCTAAGGTCTCAGATGTACCTGCCGAGATCTTAGGACGTCTCCCAGTGCATGTCACGCTCAATCAGCTGAAAGCAGATGACCTGGAAAAAGTATTGATTAAACCACATGGCTCGTTAATCAATGCAATCACCACGGTACTGAAAGCAGAAGGCGTTGATTTCGTTATTGAACCTACTGCCATTCGTGCTATTGCTGAACTTGCTTTTGAAGCTAACACTTACGGTGAAGATACCGGTGCTCGTCGGTTGAAGACCGTTTGTCGTGAACTGTTCGGTGACTTACTGTATACCGCCTCTAACTTACCACCTGACCAACGTAAGGTACGTTTCACCGCCGCACAAGTGAACGCAGCTCACGACCGCATTATGGCGAACGTTACTAAACGTAAAGAGAAGAAAGAGCCGGGTCAGAAAGAACGCGAAGACTTCAAACAAATGCTTGATGCCATTCGCGGCAAAGTTACCCAACCCGATTAATTAATTACCGGGGGTCTAATCACCCCCGCTTATTCAAGGAAACATGCATGCAATTCGAATACATTGAAATCAGTAAACTCAATCCGCAGGCAATCATCAAAACGGCGTTGAACAATTTCGTTCGTCTTTATTCGGCGTTTAACCAATTAGGTGAAATGTCTAATGAAGAGGTTGTTGCGGAGATCAATCGGGGTGACTGTGGCGTGACGGCGATCGCGGTTCATCATGTTCTCAAAGAGAAGTACAAAATTGAGACCACTGTCGTCGTCTGTCGCAACCATTGCTGGCTGTGCTACGAAGGCATTGACTACGACACACTGTATCCAGAGGGCTATGAAGGCTCAGCCGCAGCGCATTGGGAAAAAGACATCAATGCACCACGCTGCCCAATAACCTTCAAAGAAGCGTGCGACGAATGGATGCCGTGTGATGTAAAAGGCGCAGTCATGGTCAAAGGGTTCTGCGATAAGCTCTGGGTTAAGTTCCCGCCTGAGCTCCAGCACTGCTTTGACAATGCCGATGAATACGAACGGCCTGGCGAGCTTGCTAAGTACGAAGCACAACTTCAATCTGCGTTAGAGAAAATCTAAGGTGACACATGTCTACTGTCGATAGTGAAAAACGTTTAAGCGTATTCAGTGGTGGTAGTTTTCAAGGTCTGACGATCAGCGTGATGACTGGGTTACGTGAGCTTCTTACGCCCGGTATCCGTAAAGTTAACCTGTATGGCCTGCGCCGTGAATACTACAAAGTGTTGATTGCGTCGTTACGTGCAGAGTACGAACCCTACGGTGCAGTCGTCACGGTTAACACGTCCCCTATGTATGATTCTGTGGATATCTCCTGGCCGGCGTCAGATAGCGTGACTATCCTCGTCATGGATCCCAGTGACCTTAAGTTAGCCCATCTGCAGGGATGTGCGCATGACACACGGGTCATTGGTATCACGGCACAGCCAATGACGACCACGTGGTTGTTTGACCTCTATGATATCTCTCGTCAGTCGGGTATTCATACCCGCATCTACACCACGGGATATGTACCAGAGCCGGGTCCATTGAGTCTGTTGGAATCGTTTGAACTCATCCATTATGTCTCGTCAGCGAAGTCCGAACCGCAAGTAACTGCCGACATAAATGGCGCTTAATATGTTACCTGCCTCCTGGGTAATTCCGGGAGGCTTTTTATACGGTCTTCATTTTTTGTTGAGGGTAGCATGACACCTGTTGGATTAACTGTCTGTTTTAGATTGCAGGCGACTGACGTGGTGCCGTTCTTGGTTGGTGTCTGCACCTACGATGTGGATGTAACTGTTGAACGCGCATCCGGTTTATTGGGTGAGCTCGAAGGATTGTGTAAACGGATTATGTATCGCTACGATCACAACGCCTGTGAATACCAAATAAAGGAAAAACAACTAGACATCACCTTACCTTTTATCCCTAATCTATTCGAAGGGAAAATTGAACCTCCTATTACTACACGCATTCCGAAAGGTGTTAACTACGCAATTAATGGGTGTATGAAAGAAACTCATGAAGTGCTGTATCCGTTAAGATCTAAGGTGTAAAGTTTTTCAAGTCTACATTACTACCGTGATGTATGATAATTAAGAAAGGTGACCTATGGCCTGGAAAGGTTATGTTATCGAATTCCTGCACGTTAAACCACCTCGGTACTATTACGGTGCAGCGGTAGGCGATGTGTTTGAAACGGTAAACGCATTGTTAGCACGTGCACGTAACAAAGACGTCAGTGTAGCGAATGGACTTATTGAGTTAGTGGCTTATCCGCAGGAAGGATTAGGTGAGCCTGTCTATAAGGTCATTGAACTACCGAAAGGGAAAGAGAAAGATCCTGAGATCTGGCTTGACGAACTGATGCACTCAGATGTTCAGCAGGGGAATCAGGCAAGCAGCATTAACATCAATCACCTTAAACGTCGTATCCGTCGTTTACGTTCTGTTGTTACTGTCAATGCTGGATTGTATTACGATAATGACGAGCCGATGATTACAGACCAACAGTGGGATGAGTTTGCGTATAAACTTGTTGAGCTGCAGAAACGGTATCATTGGTTGTTACCCCACATCGACTTCTTCGATAATTACTTCTACGACTTCGATGGCAGTACCGGTATGCATCTACCGTATCGAGATGCCTACTTCATGGGGATCATGAAAGTAGTGACCACACCTAAGGACAAATAATTCCTCATATGCCTATCATGGCGCTTATTAAAAGCAAGAGAGAAAACAATGAACATCGTCAACAGTATTATCAAACTTGGCTCAGGTAACGAGCCGTGCACAATAACCATTGATCACGATCAAGAAACCGGCGACGCGAATGCTAAACTCCAATACATGAGTGCCGATATCATCGACATCACCTGGGGTATTAAGAAACGTAAGGACACGAAGTTCCGGTTAGGCGCAACAGCACATGGGTTAACCCAGCTCTATTTGTACGTGCATCACAATCTGATCAAAACAGACAGTCCGTTGGTGCGCGACTACTTCACATGGAAGCGTGAAGAGATCTTAGAGAATATCAAAACACTCGGGATCATCTACAACGGTGATGAGTGGTGGGATAAGCTCAAACAATCTTTCTTCCGTCTGGCGATTGTTGAACAGAAGTCAGAAACGTTAAAAGCAGTGATGGTCTTAACTAGCGATGCCAAAGAGCATAAAGCTTTTTACACCATCAGTGCTGATTCCAAACTGACGGGCAGAGAAAATAGTGGCCGGACACAATTACTGGGTGTGAGCACCCGTATCGTCAGTTATTACAATCTGACAGAATCACCTGAATCAATTGATTCTATTTTGGCGAAGTACACCCCTGAACACGTTACAGCAAAAGCTGTTTAAAAAGGAACGTAGTATGACTAAGCAGATTCAAGATATGGTTTTCGCTATTCGACTCGGCGACAGTACACCTGGTGTTGATTATCGGATGATAAGCCTGGTCAATGACGATGGGCATTTGGTAATCGAACATCCCGTTCCAACCAATATGTCCAACTACTTACTCAGCCTGCCGACTGACGAGAGCAATAAGAAGTGTGCAGCCTATCTGGCCATTGCTTATAACTACACGCGTGACTATCGTGAAGGGTGTGGTGCAGCAGCGGCTGAGTTCGCACGTTCTGCCTGGGCATGTCTTGAGCAGTATGTTGTTGAAAAGGGCCTGGGCGAATTCACTAACGAAGACTTTACCGATATCACGGTTGTTGACTACATCGATGGATTGCCATCCGCGATGATCACCAGTCCTAACGGCTCTGAAGTTGTTATCACATTACGTCGTCAGAATGGTCAGCTGTGGACTGAACACGTTCGTCACTTTACTGATGAAGATGTCATTCCAACAATTGCTGAGCTGTACGAAGAATGGGGGCAGGCTGATAGCGCACGTCAACAGATCGAACCTGCAGCGGTAATGAGCTTTGGTGAAGTGAACTTCGTCTACGCTGTCGATGTCTCTGAAGCGGCACGGGTGCGCCGTGAAGCAGTACTGCAGATCACAGTTGGTGATCGTGTGGTTGTTGAGCAGCGTATCTTTGAAGGTAGCAAACCACTGCTGTACTTCATCCTGGAAGTATTCAACATGTTGGCGCTGCGTTTTCGTATCGGCAGTGTTGCGACAATCCAGGAAGATGATCGTGTCCTTATCCTGAACGCCATCATCGGTATTCTCAGTAACCACATGCGCATGGGCGAGCACGTCCAAATGGAAGCGGGTCTCGTGTACGCGTACGAAGGCAGCATTGATGATCAGGTGACGTATTCGGTCAGTCATGAACTCACTGCTGAGAATCGCATCAAGGCCATCTATCGCTTCATGCGTATGTCTGATGACACCATGCGTCGCAGTGTGGAAATGGTTGACGAGGTCGAGTATCTCGAATCACCTATGACCCCAATGGAATTCTACAACGCGTTCCAGGAAAACATTGCGCGTGAGCTCGGTGTTGCACGTCGCTTTGATATCGCAATGATTGCTGCGGTAGATCAGCAAAATGGTCTGGGTAAAGATAATGAGCTGCTGTTCCGTATTAAAGAAGACATGCAGTACTTTAGAGAGAGTACTCTGCATTCTCCGGTAATCATGGGACGCAAGACTTATGACTCCTTGCCTAACCCGTTGGTTGATCGTCTGAACATCGTTATTACGTCTCAGCCAATCAAAGACCATACTACCAAGTCAGGCGTTGTCTTTGTGAATAGCAAAGAAGAAGCTCTGGCCAAAGCAGTAGGGTATCTGACTGAGAATGGTGGCGATAAGATCTGGATCATCGGTGGTGCACAGATCTATGCAATGTTCCTGCCAGATGCATCTGAGTTACATCTGACCATCATCTACGCAGAACGTGAAGATGCGGATACCTTCTTCCCTGAGTTTAACCACAGCGCGTATGATGCTGAGGCGCTGTTTGAGCAGCATCAGATCATCACACGTGAAGGTGAAGAGATCGCCTACAATCGTTTCATCCTGCGTCCTAAGTCGTAATTAACTAACCAGGGGGATTAAACGCCCCCTTCTTGTTATATAAGGAAAATTATCGTGGCCAAATCATCAGCGTTAAAGAAAGCAACTGTTCCTGCTATTGTTGAGTTTGCAATGGGCACCAATGTATTCGACTTCGCAGCAACGAAACCGAATGCCGTTATCCTGCTCGATAGCAACACCATCAGCATTCAGTACACGCCTGCTTTTCATCAATTCAAACCAGAAGTTCAGAAAGCACTGCTGGCAGCAGAACTCACCTCACCCATCCTCAGTTTACAAAGCCCGTTGTTACCCAATGGTAAAGTCGATACAGAAAGCAACAGCATGGTTATTGCAGCGCTATCTGATAAGACTGAAGCGTACGACGGTAAGAAGCTTGGTCACTTACGCGAGTTCCCGGGTGGTTACTTTATCCACACGCATTATCACGGCGGTGCAGGTAGCGACTTCAGCTATGCGCTTTTTGAAGAGTCACTGCGTAACTACTGCGAAATGGCTTACCTGATGGGTGCCAAAGATCGTCCAGTTGTTATCAACTTACCTGGCCTGCAGTGTAATTGTGTTTATACTGAAGCCCGTGCAGTAAAACCACAACATATCGAACGTGTCAAAGAGATCATTGAAAACACCATGTTCGAAAACACCACTGTGTATCTGGTTCTGTAATATGGTGGTGCTCAATTCAACGGTCAGCTTTACGGGTGCATTTGCCGTATTGCCTTTCATTAAAGGCCTCGATACTTACTATCCCGAAATCAGTCACTGGTTCATCAATACTGTCATTCCAGGTTTATCACTTGGTAGTGACAAATTGATTGTTGCCCGTGACGGGGTAAATATCGCCGGGATCGCATTGGGCAAAATGGGCGATGAATCTAAATTACGTTGTGTACGTGTGCATCCTGATTATCAGGGAACCGGGCTTGGGATTCGTTTGATCGATGAGATGTTGGAATTGATTGAAGATGGCAAGCCTGGGGCTACGGTCTCAGAAGAGATGCTGCATTTATACAGTCGTCCGTTTATTAAGCGCTATGGGTTTGAGCTCAGCGATGTAAGTAAAGGTCAGTATCGTCGTGGTAAGCTCGAATACGTATTTAACGGAGCGTGATATGTTAACTGAAATAGTTACACACTGGGCGCACGTGCGTTTGACCTTGGGTGTAGACCCAGACAAACATATTCATGTGTTGGTCCCGTGTCAGTTAGACGAACCCATTGACTTCGTCGAACGTTTTGCAAGTGATGCATTCATAAGCGTCATACCTTGCATCTGGTCCTGTCTTTATCGTCGTGAATTATCTCTGACAAGTTTGGAGTTGATTTACGACCGTGTCACACCTACCATCATCGACTTGATTGATGTCGTCCGTAACTCTTTAAAAGAAATGGATGATAAGCGCATTGTACTTCTCTCATCTGACGACGCTTTAATGGGCTGGTTAGAAGGCGGCACTAACAGAAATATTAAATGGTGCAACTCAACACAATTTATCCACAGTAAACAGCCCTACATGGTGTTTACAGTTACGGAGTATGCAGATGGTGATTGAACCGTGTCCACTCTGCGCATCAAAAGCCCATACGTTTAAGTTCGCGCTGGTATTCTGGGGTGTGAAGTGTAGCAGTTGCATGCTCGTGCTAAAAGATATGAACACGTCTGAAGCCAGTGCAATTAAGCAATGGGACACGCGCATCTCACCGGAAGAGAAAGCCGCTAAGAAAGGGAAGAAAGCCAAAGCTAAAAGCAAAGGTGATTTCGTGTTCTATGTGGATGGTGAACTGATCTCTGTTTGGTCGTATGAAGAACACATCCCGCACGAGCTAAGCCTGAAGCATAGTTTATTCATATCTGATACAATTACAGCGGAACGTGCGATTCGTCATAGCTGTGCCAGCCGACAGATGGTTACCTGGAATTGCAACGGTCATTGTAAGTTAGTGTTTAGACCAATTGAAAAGGAATGATCATGTTGAAAAAAGTGTTATTGAGTCTGGTAGTCTGTACCGCACTCTCTGGTTGTAATTCAGCAGAATCAGACAACGTCCCGGTCAAGTCCGTCGAAGGCAAGATCATCAGCAATGATGTCTGTCAAGCCGGTCGTAAGTGCGAAGCGGTTATTGCACGTGATGGCGAGGCCTGGACATACCAGTTGGTTGAAGGGCCTTTTAAGAAAGGTGATAAAGTCTTTAAGGCTTGTGCGTACTACCCCAATCGAGAACGTTGCTCTACCGTTTGGTCATCGATACCTGACCAGTTTATCCCACCTGAATCAAAGAAATAACTAACAGTCCGGCACGGGATAACCTGTGCCGTTTAATTTAATTAAATAAATGTAAGGTTACCTGCCATGACATCCCACATCAAAGATACTACTGTTGACACCTCTACGCAGTTCAGTGATGAACTGGCTGAACTTATTGAAACTTATGTTGCTGACCGTTTCACCGTTATGGATGATGCGGTTCTCGAAAAGCTTTATGTCGACCTGCCCGATATTGCTTATCTGAAAGGGATGGTCAAAGGTCTGCGTCGTAACCTCGCACGTCAAGCTGCAGAGATCAATATTGAAGATGCTTATCCTAAAATTAATGCAGGATCAATGGCAGAAGCATTAGAGCAGGCTAAAACACAGATGCTCAATGTTGAAGAACAATACCCGAAAGTGCATACGGTCGGCAATAAATCACTGACTGTTGAAAACGTGACGGAGATTCTGGGTAAAGACAATCCAGATAAATCGCCTGAACAAGTAACTGAAGAAGCAACCAAGCTCGTTGAAGCGCATCAGGCTGCTGAGAAGGCACCACTGTCAATGGCGGAATTGATGTTGCTTTCTTCTGGCATGAACTTTGATAAACCTCAGATTCATGAGAAGAGCCATGAGGATGAGTGGGAGGATGAGAGTGTCCAGCCTGCACATCTACTGAATCAGGACCCGGCAGCCACTCATCGTGTGCAATCTACCCGTGAATTCCTGGAGCCCCACTTCAGTCGTATGTTACAGACACATTATCCTCAGCAGCAAAATGGTTTAAGTAATCGTGACATGCGTGCTCTGACTGTGACAAAAGAAGATCTGCAGAAACTGGCAGCGCCTGAAGTGAAATTCGAATCTCGGGTTAATGAAAACCGCGCACCGAAGATTGATCGTAACTTTCGTAGCAATCTGTCTCGTTACGGTATTGCTCAGGCAACCCTTGCTGACATTACCAGTAATGCACGGCCAGGCGGCATGTTCTCAGCGGATACACTGAAGCACTCTAAGAACAAAGATCTGCTCTTAGTGCGCTCTCCGGTGACTCGTCCTCGTGAACACCTGCAGTTATTGGAAAGTACTGATCCGCAGTATTACCAGTATATGTGGATGGCGTTCGAAGAAGCCTTGTCGATCATTCTGGCGGATACCACACTGCCTGATAACCAAGCACGTCGTTTAGATGATGAGCTGTTGATCGAACGCTTCGGTGTCGAGACTGCATCTGCAGTACAAGTCATGACAGCTATTGGTAATCGCGACTTACTGCATGTTGAGAATGTCAATACGTGTATTCGTTTGCTTACTGACAAGTTTACCGGTGTGAAACTCTACACAGGTGACAAAGTCATGGTTGATGGTGTGTGGGCTAAGACGTGGACGCATGCTACATTGAAAACACCGAAAGGTCGTTTTGTATTTGGCGATGAAGGAGAAAACATCGTATGGCAAACTCCGGCGAATTGATTATGTGGGATAAACTACTGCGGGCCCTGACGTTAGTGGCTACGACGGATACCATCCCAGATAAAGAGACACGTTGCTTATCTGTACCACAGGTTCATCATCATTTAAAGTCCTGTGTACGCCGGGCCGTAACACGCATTGATGCTATCGTTGCTCAACAGATCACGGGTGATGACACGTATGCTGAACTTGATCGCCTTATAAAGGAAGCGGGTTTAGAAGTGAAGGTGACACGTTTCACAGGCGGTAGTTTCAATCATGGCAAAATAGCTACACCGAAGGGTTTTATTCTTTATGGTTAATGATCCAGCAGTACTTCGGGCATTGATGTACATTGACGAACTCGAGCATACGTTAGTTGCATTGCAGCTTGCTAAAGCGAGTGCCGAGTATGATAACCGGTTGTATGGGTTATCGGTAAAAGACACGGATGAATTAATCAAGCGTTGTGCTCGTGCACTTTATGTAAAAGCCAAGTTTGATCCGACCCGTGATCTGTTATTAAAAGTAATGGCTGATCGTACGCCATTAAAAGTAGTAATCGATAAGCAGGATGAGTACTACCGAGTAATCGGCAAAACGACATAAGTCGGCATAGAGGAAGGCATGTGCCTTCCTCTAGCCTTTATGCCATCTTTTTTTTTTACCAATCTAACGCTTTGTTACCGCGAGGTGATCCGACCGATACAGGCACGTCATCGCAAATAAGTTCTTGTGCTTCCAGGTCATCTAACCAGGCTTCCATTGAGGCGGACAGGAAACGGTGGTCAGTTTGGTCTGACTGTGAGAACAATGACTTATAATAGGTATCGTCTGCAAAGGCTTCTAGACCCACTGATTCAGCGATCTCAGTAACGTCGATAGTTGATCCATAACGATCAAGACCCATCAACTGATCAACCTGGGTTTTAGACCAGGCCATGATATCTTCAGAACGGGTTGAGATGTTCGGAAGGTTACCGGTGTCCAATACAAAGTTGTAGATATACACATCGTCTTCTTGACCGATACGGTGCATACGAGATACCGCTTGTTCGTAGTGATGGAAACGCCAAGGTTTGTTAATCATCAACCCAGTGTTAGCCTCGACTATTGGAACAGCTTCAGCCAATGAGCGATAGGTTGCGACACCCGGATTAGCTGACTCGATGTTGCGCAGCTTTGCAACCATCTCCACAAGATCTTTGTTCGTCTCGCCGTAAACCACAACTGGACTGTATCCAAGCTGACGGCAGATATCTGCAGTTCTTTCCAGTGCAGGTACAAAGTCAGTGAAGATCAACGTCTTCTTCTTGGCGTTGTCGATGTATGTACCAAACGGAATGGCCTCAACGAGCTCTACGTGACACTGAGTGCGTTCTTTACCAAGTACCCTACCCAGACACTCCCCTTTGATCTTCAAGTCAACATACTTGATAACAGAGCGGGCATCTTTGAACGGCTTACGCATTGCCTCAGGGATGGTGGGGATAATCCGCTTGAGTTCGTAGTCGTTACAGTACTTGCTGTACGGACTCATCCATTCAGCCTGGAACCCCTGCTTGATAAACATCTCAACATACTCGTTGTACTTCTTGAAGTCCTCTTTCTCAGCAGGCGTCTTCAGCGTCCTTTCGAAGTAGTGGAGTGCGTCATCGTAGATCCGTTGATAAACAGGTTTGTTCTTGGTGTAGTACTCGAAGCGTTCTTTAATAAAGGCCATCATGATACGCTGGATGTTTTCCAAGGTATAATGCGCGCCATTCTTGATCTTCACCCTTACGGTAGTTTCGAAAGGTTTGGTATCCATGAAACGCGACTTCGGCACAGAGAAGCTTACAATACCCAAACGGTTCGCCAGGATGTCGTTCGCTTTGGTCGCTGTCTTACCCCAAATCTTACGCATGGCGAGTTCAACGCCGTCATTGAAACCTGGGATTATGCTACGGAACAACGGAACAGCTTCGGTGCCCATGGCGGTCATGGCGGTACCGGATGCCCAGACGATATCTTCAGACTTCGATTCGGTGCAGACGTCAATAAAGGTTTGGGTACGGATGGATTCTTTGGTTTTCTGGTTGAGGTTGTGTGACTCATCCAGGATGATCCCGACATTGGAGAAGCGATGTTCTTTTACCAATGCCAGTACTTCATCTAAACTTTCGTAATGTGCAACAATCCACTTGGTACCTTTTACGTAAGGTTGCTTGTACTCAGCGACCCAAACCTGTTGCGGGGTAGTCAGCTCGGTTGTGATAGTCCTTTCCCAGACATCACGGGTGGCTTTCTTTGGCGCGATCACAATGACGTAATCTTTCTTACGACACAACATCGTCATGATTGAGCACAGGGTTTTACCCGCACCAGGTGCAGCAGCCAACAACGCACCGCGTAGACGATACCGTGGCTTAGCGGTGTTGTAATAGTTCAGCCAGTTACGCTGTTCAGGTAATGGTGGCTTCTTAACGAACTTCAGCTGGGACAAATCGACGATGTCTTCGAAAGGTGCATCGATATCCCGCATCCAGGTATTCTTCTTTAACAGATCAAGGATCTTACCAAGACCGCGACGATCTGAATACGTCTTATCGTGATCGTACAATCTTTGTAGAATGTACTGAACTTCGATTGCGAAGAAACTGTGGAAGACAATCTTACTTGAAGTAATTTCTTTAAAGATCCAACCTGCGACTTTTGACGTCTTCCAGATCTTCTGAATGTCGCGTGTTACCAAAGGAGCATTGAAGCCGGTGATGGTAATTAGGTCGTTCTTTTCTTCGACATTAATAAGGCCTAATGCCTTACGTAAATAATCAAACATAGCAAAGCCCCTTGGGAATGTTAAATCATACTAAACCGGCCTATAGAATAGCGATGTGGTTCTAATCTCAGTATTTCTCATGCCTACATTACATAGGTGATATGTGGTGCAACACAATGTGCCATATTGAGTTGGGTATACTAAAACTTTATTCATTATAGAGTTTTATTACGCTAACAACATGAGGGGGATCTGTATGGATCGATTAGTTATCTTTATTTTAGTTATCGTTGCATTTGTAGTCACTGTGGTGACCAATGTGACGTAAAAGGAGCGGGGAATGAACAGCCCTACAATGACTGTGCGAAGTATGGTAGATGACATGTTGTCACACGCCAAAAACAATTACCCAGATGTAACGCAGCTAGCAATGAAGGTCGTCTATATTCAGAATGAGAATGCAAAATACATTGTGAATATCACAACGGCAGCTGGAGTGGTGCCATTCACTGATGAGTGTCAGATGGATGTTATGGGAGTTGTAGAAGCGGAAGTGGCAAAGATCACTACACGCGAACGCAACAGACCCAATGTAGGCGAGGTTGATATCGCCAGCAATACCACGATCCAGCTGTATACAAAGTTTAGGCACATCTTTGGGCCTCGACCCATTATCACAGTGAAATTGGGTTATCTTGATCCACACAACTCTAACGTAAACAGAGTAACGGTGGAATTAGACTACACTTACTAAGGGTTTGACTACATGTTAAACAAAATCATAAACGAAAACGTAGGGCGTCTAGGGCTAAAGTCCTGGGAAAATTGTGAGGAATATCTTCTGCGGTTAACGCAGGGGGTCAAACGTGACATCATGCGCGAAGTTAAGCAGTATGGTGGTCAACTCACATTCCGGGTTGCGATTCGTAATACTCTGGGCTACAACAAAACCGACGGCGTCTTTCATGACGTCCAGGTTGTCGTCACCTGTTCGGCAACCACTCGGGAATTGAAGGAAACTGTACGTTTGCCAGTGGGTGTCACTAATCCACTAATTTCACTGCAAGGTACATTAAAGCACATTGCCATGCGTGCTAACATGATTCGTAACTATACTGCGCTTAAAAGTGGCGTAGATCAGTTACGTGTCCAGCTCACTGAGCAACTTAATGACATGATGAAAACACACCGCGCGGTCGTGTCGATTTATGCCAACACAACAGGGCAGGCTGAAGTCTCTGCCGAATTTCTGCAAACCAGTGGTCCGACTATGGCTGCTCTGTTTGAGAAACTCTCCCAGCGTGCTCCATTAACCGGTCTGTCTGCTTCGCCGTCTGTGTAAGCGCGTTTAATCAGTTAGGCGGGAGCGTTTAGCCCGCCTAACTTTATGGGTGCCTTATATGAGCTTAGCAGATTATCTTTCATTACCGAATATACTCATGGGTGTGTTCATCGCTGTATGTACATGGTTGCTTGCTGTGAAATTAACGGATATGTCTAAACAACGCGCCATCAATCAAGTCGGGCATAAGCTCGTGATTGATATTGAGAACCTGTGTCGAGAACTCGCAAGTCCCTCTGACCATCGCCGCTATGTGAAGACTGATCTTCCAGCAGAAGCCGATATTGATAACTACCTGCGAAAACATATTGAAACCTACGTCAAGCTACGTGTAAGTAAATACATAACCGAAGCTTATTATAACGATTCAACCATCGGTATAATTCGATCGAAAGTCAAAGTGACTAAGATTGTTATTCCACAAATGGGCGATGCCATTCAGATTAGTTTTAAACTAGGATTCGGTTTCTTCTCCGATTACATCACCTATTTTAAACCATCTCCGTTTGCGCACGCATCCTGGTTTTTCCAACAAGAAGTATTATCCAAGTAAAAGGAAATAAGTTCCATGTCTAAGATCGCAGCCAAGAAACCAAAACTGAAAAAGCAACATCAGCAGGCTGTTGCACAGCAGATGCAACAGACCAACGCTGAATTGCAGTGGGCAGAACACAATTTCAAAGCGATTGATAACTACTTTGTCAATCGTGTTAATAATGATGTGTATCGTCGCTATAAAGGAAGTGATAACTTCCCTAAACACTTTGGTGCACGTGTTGAGATCAATGAGCGTAATGGTCGCTACGACGTTCTGGAATTTGAAACACACAACGAAGGCGGTCCGCTGCTACCAGATGGTACACAAGCTGAAGGCATCTATCGTCTGGGCTATGTCACTTTCGATCGTCTGAAACGTGTGCATGAAGATGCGCATCAGAATGGTCGTCAGACTGACATCGGTTGGGCCTATGTACCGCACGTACCATTTGACTTCAACGTCGAGCGTTCAATTGCCGCGCAGAAAGCTCAAGTGCAGCTGGAAGCGAAAGTCAGCGCGCACCTGAACAAAGCACTGGCGCTCTATAACGTGGTGCGTGACGAACTCAAAGCGGAATGGACCAGTGAGAACGCAGATGGTAAATACGTTGGTATCTGCTTCTTCTATAACCCAGAAACCGCTAAGCTCGAATACGTAGTGCAAAAGCACGGCGTGACCGATCTGATTGATGGTAAGAACGCAGAGCGTGACTTCCGTGATCTGCCGGGTGATACCGCAATTGCTGAACCATTGGCGATTGAAGGTGATGTTGACTTCATCAACTACAAGTCTTGCATCCAGCGTCTGGTTGCCGAATGCTCTGCATCTAAATGGGAGCGTATCAGTAAGCCAAACAAAGACTGCATGACCGATGCTGCAGCGCAGTTGGTTGATCGCATGATTGATAACGCCCATAAGGTGTTTGATATCGCTAAAGAGAAAGCAGCGGCTCAGGGTATCACTGCTGAACTGTCTATGCGCTTCAACGGCCTGCGTGGCCTGCTGGAAGTTGTCTACACCGATGAACACGGTAATCTGGCGCACATCGACCTGGGTGCAGATGCAGCTGCCGTACTGATGATCATGACTCGTATCGAACCAGACCTGGCTGTGTACACCACACCACGTTTCAACGATGCCTGTGTTCGTGAGTTCGGTGGTGGTGATCAGTTCGTGCGCACTGACGATGGTAAGATCATTGCCACTAATGTGCCGCGTCTGCCAGATGCAAGTTACGAACGTGGTTGCATGCCATCACTGCAGATCGTCGATGAACTCGCTTACTTCGATGAGAATGAAGCGAAGGACGCAGAGCAGGCGGATGACGAGAACTACGCACTGAAAGGTTAGTCCTGTTGTAAATTGTCGTAAAAGGAGGGGTTTCGGCCCCTCCTCTTTCTAATTGGTTGTTTATTTTTTGTAAAAATTGTAATGCAGATTTTTTCAGACCTATATGACACAGGTGAATAGATCCACTAGTCTCAGTGGATTAAACTTTAAACTAAACCTGTGGGGTAATAAAATGAAACTGTCTAAACTGCGTTATGTACTTTCTAAAGACTTCATCAAGCTTTGTGCTGACAACATCGAAGCGATGGGTATGAAAACCGTCATCCGTATGGCTGAACGTCGCTTCATCTTCTCTCATCCAAAAGCTGATGAAATCGAAATCAACGAATCTGATGTGCTGCGTGCACTGAGCATCGCTAAGAACAAAGATGCTCGTTATGACCGTATTGCTAACCTGTACTCTTGGTTAAGCAACAACCTGAATGGCGTTCGCGCTTCTACTAACCTCAGCCGTGAAGTTGTGAAAAGCCTTTGGGCCAGCTATCGTGGTTATGTTACTGCGAATGCTCTGGAAGAACTGTGGGTCGTGACCAAAGTCTACGATAGCAACACTGACGTCGAAGCTGAATTCGGTGAAGTTGTCGCTCTGATCACCAACAGTGAAGTATAAGGAGCACATTATGTCTAACGGGGTAATGTGGATGATATTAGCAGGCTTTATAGCAATTGGCATGAAACTAGTCGGTACAGCAATGTCATCACCGGCCTCGACTGTTGCAGATCTTAAACGCTGGGCTTCTATAAAGACACCAGATTTCATTGATGCGGCTTTCACCGGGGATGCCATGTTCAGTATCACTGAACGTACGGCTAGACGCCATCTTAACCAATTCGGTTCAAGTGGCATTGTACAAATGTATACAGAAGTATTTGCAGAACTAAAACAATGTACGACCATGGATGAGTGGCTGGTATTAGGTAGCATTGAAGATACCAACAATGGAACTGTAAAGATCAACCTGACATTAATCAGAGAAGAAGTAACATTAGAACGTGAATACATTGTATCCTACTTGCACATCCTGCGAGTCACCGATACGTTCTCACCTGAAATGCTGCGTCGCTCTGTACGTGATGGACTGGTTATTAATGAAGCTGTATGAAAACTCCTCTACCTAATTCAGGCCAGGGTAATTCCTGGCCTTTATGCCGGTTCATGGGGTAGGTACCTTTTATGCCACTACTAATTAATCAAAATGTAAAAACAGTAGATTGGCTCGAATTAGGGCCAACTACCTAACCGACATAACTGCGCTGGGGATCCCAAGTGGTCCCCAGGCAATCCATTTAACAACATGTATTAACACCTTTATTTAAACCAGGACAACCAAACATGCTGCGAACTTTCGTACGCTTTATTAAATCAGCTACAGTGTTACCAGTCGATCAGACTGTAGCAAAACTTCAGCGGGAGGTTAAAGAACAACAAGAACTCATCGAACGTATTCGACGTCGTAATGAGGAACATGTCCGCGGTGAAAGACTGCGTGACTTTCGCGACTAATTAGAAATTATTGAATGCAGAAAATCTCACACCTATATGACCTAGGTGATATGCAGTAGTAAGCACATCAAGATCCAATCCAATTTAACTATTCGTCTAGTGAGGTATTATCATGTCAAACGTAAAATCAATCAATGGCAACATTCCAGCAAACCCGGTTATGGCTGAAGCTTTCCAGAAAGCAGCAGTGAAAGTATTACCGGGTATCGGTGGTGATACCTTGCAAGCCGAATCAATCAACATGACCGCTCGTAGTGAAACATCCACTCAGCATTATGCCAAAGTGATGGCAGAAATGACCAGCGACAAAGGAAGCAATATCATGCACGAAACTAACGGCGAAGATGCCGGCATGTTCACAGAAGTAAAAGAGATCGCCGAACCTGTCTTCACTGGCAAACACGGTACTCTCAAACGTCAGGCAATTGCAACCGCCGCATCCCTGGCCGGTACTGTAGCTGCCTATGCTGTCCTGACTGGTGACACCCGTCGTGTAAAAGCGGGTGCTGTTGGTAGCCTGTATGCCAGTGCTGCCATAATGAGCTATGGCGTTGCGAAGCGTGCAATCTTTAAACGCAAAGATCCGCTGGACAACAAGAAACTGACCTGGAAAGAAACTGCAGCCATCGTTGGTTGTAACCTGGCAGTCAGCGCTGGCCTGTGCAGCCTGAGCATCCTCCTCAACAAGAAATTCTCTTCAGCCGAATAAGGTAACGCATCATGGATCAGTTTGAAACTGTAAAAGAAGTACAGGAACCAATGGTCGATCGTGCAGTAGCCACTCGGGCTATCATGATGGGTTCAGCAATCCGTGCAGCCTCTGTGGCTGCCGGTGTTGCGGTCGGTGCAGCAGCTCTCAAGATCAAACCCAAAGCTGCGATCAAGGTAGCGCTTCTGCCGGCAGCAATCGAGCTGGCAGTTACCTATGCTTCAATCCGTGCAGCTGATGACGATCAACTGGAAGAGATCGCATTAGAGCGCGACAACAAAAAGAACTTCAATGACGCTGCGAAGAACTTCGTGTTCGGCAGTGTCGCTCTCGTGGTGGGCGTATTGATCGCTCGCCAAATCTCAGTGCCGGAGAAACCGGCTGCAGAATAAAAAGGTAATAGCCATGTTTAACAACAAGAAATGTGTAGAAGAACCAACCTGTGAAGTTGAACTGCGCGTTGGTGTGCAAATCGTTGGCATGGCTATGGGCTGTGTTCTCGCTCAAAGTGAGAACACCTGGACCAAGGCCTGTGGCGTAGGTTTGACTACTGCGTCATTCCTGTCCCTGATTAAGAAACTGTCTAAGATCTAAGCAATACCTGCATCACAAACAAACCAAACATACTTTAATTAACCTAACTGTAAATAAGCGAGATTACCATGAAAACCGAAACTATCACTTCAATCAACGAAACTGCTAAAACTGCTGGCGCAACTGTTGAGAACGCGGTAAAGAACGAAATGTTCGACGCTGTTAAAACTGTGGCTGAGCCAACCGTTGCAAAGAAAATCGTTAAACGCACTCTGATCGGTGCTGGCGTTCTGGCGCTGGTAGCCGGTGGCTTCTACGGCTACAAAGCCCTGAAGAAAACCAAATCGATCACTGTCGTCACTGACGAAACATCAAACGACCCAGCAGTCGATGTCGTGGTTGAAGAAACCGCAGCATAATTTTGTGAGGGCTAGGGAATCCTAGCCCCACTCTTTCCTCTTTCTTTTTTTTTGTTTCGAGGTGCGTATGCACGTTATTACTACCGGTGCAATTTCTATCCTGCTGTTCATCACGTTTCTGGCTTTATCAGAATGGCGGTTACGTGCCAGCAAAAACTTAATCTTTCGCGAGATCACCAAGATTGCTTATTCAGTGTTACGCTACACGGAAATAAAAGAAGTCACACCAGAGATCTATCTCATCTGTGCTGAGCTACAATCACGCATGATCAAGATGGGTAACTTTGCAGTGACACCCCGTGATAAAGAAATTGCCATGACCATTGCTAAGTACATTGCTGTGTTTGGTAATCAGCGTGTACGTGATCCCGTTGTGTTGTTAACGGTTATCGCCAGACGCTTAAATGAGTTTGATGGTATATCAGCTAAGTCACTTACAACCACCAATGGACGCATGGAACTCGTTATAGGACACGACGATGCAACTGACTATGATCGTATCATCTTTCGCTTCAACTCTACGCAGACTTTATTCTAGGCGGCATAAAGGGCAGGGTTTCCCCCGCCCTCTTTTATTTACTGGTCAGTCGCTTTTCGTAGTCAGCAATGATTGTGCGTAACTGTGCATTCTCAGCCGTCAATGACAGAACTTGTGCGTGTTCAGTCTGACGACGTTTAATCGCGTTTAGACGATTGATCTCATTCAGTCGATATTGTTCAGCAGTCACTGCATTAGTAGAAGGCGCGACAGCAATAGCAATTGTCGGCTCCACACCAATGAGGTCACTGATATCGGCTTTGATGACATCCTGCACTTGGGTCAGTTGCGACACGATAGAAGAAGGCAGCGCACCAAGCGACATGGACATCACGATGTACTCGTATTGAATTGCTGAGTCATCAGGGAACTGTGTGATGTACGTGCTTGGAATATATACCGGTGGAACACCTGTGCCTTGGAGTGTGATGATATTAGCGTTAGCCAATATATCGCTATCCATATTCGCCTGGCTTAATCCAACCGGTGTATAGACACGTCCTAAGATATCTACATTTAATGCTTGCAGATCTTGGAACGTACGAATACCTTCTACTTCGTAAATAATACCTGGGTCAATTCTGGTGGTATCGCCTGATCCCGCAGTGGTCTGATAAGGCGGGTTAACCTTAAACAGACCTTTGGTATTAATCGGGGGCGTTAAAGAGGTAACCGCCATGTACTACTCCTTATGCATACAGTGACTCAACATAAGGTTTCGCCACTACCAGGAACTTAATCCCGTTAACTGATTTCGCTGCACAGATCACATCGTCACGCACAACACGTGAAACACCTTCCGGTAGTTCAGAGAACTCAGTCATGGTTTCTGCTGCTTTGAGCATTACCTGGATCTGGTAAATGAAATCCTGGGTGTCTGGTGAGATGCGGTCAAACTCAACGTCCTGTGAGCTGATTAATGCATAATCAGGATACAGTTCTTTAAGCTTGATCTGACCATTACGGTTGGTTGGTTTAGCAACAGCATACAGCGCCAGTGACTTAGTCAGCGACGGGAACACTTGCAGTGATGCTTTGATGTGGTCAGCCGGATACCACTTCATGACTTTGGTCGGCATGTCCAGCATCGTTTCAAAGTCGATTACCGGCGAGTTAATGCCAGTCTCGGTGGTTTTGTTAGGAATGCTATAGGACCGCCAGTCTGGTGCAATCACATATTCGATTGGGTTAAACAGGTCAGGAATCACCAGTGCCCATTCTTCTTCTGTGAACTTTGAGTTAGCCAGAATATCAGCTTTCAGCAGTTCATAGATCGCATCATCGTTATTGCCGTTCTTACCATAACCAACAATGGGGAAGTAACCCAACTGCCAGCGCGACGTGTTTTCTTTATCGTAGATCTTAAACGAGATCTGTCGCACGAAGGTTGGCGGGTTAACACCCATAAGCTTGTTGATGTTGTTTGCTACGTCACCTTTAGTGACACCATCAATAGCTGCTTTTGCTGTTGCGTAGTCTTCATGCAACACGTCGATATTCGACAACGGGACAGGATAGTCCGCAAAGAGTTCATAGCGCGGATAACTAAGCTCAAATGACTCGTCACTCAGCCACACCTTGACAATATTGTCAGTGGCGTCGGTTCCGATGCTACCAGAAATCCATTCAGGCGCCCAATTTTTACCATCAGTGATCATGTCACCAATAGTCAGGTTAAACCAACTTGAACTGAAGTCGGCTTTGATCTGTTGCAGTGCAACGGTCTTGTCGTTGGTGAATCGACCATCTACAATACGTGGCAGCATCCAAGCTTGTAGCTTGAGAATTGCCAACTGGTAGGCGGTCATCTGAGAAGTGCTAATGGGTGCGTTGTTCTCATCTACCGCAGTGAAAGCTAAAAAAGCTGTGCCTGCCTGATCCGTGTTAGTGTACGTCCCAACTTCCCGTGAGAAAGAGATTGAGAGTTGCGATAATTCGCCAATGGGGTTTGTAACACCTTTCTGGTTGTTATTCAGTGACGGATACACCGAAAACCCTAGAATCGTTTTCATAGCTCGCCCTTTACATGGGATGGGATTAAATACATAACATTTAACACAGCGATATGAGTGCCTGTAGGGAGACCAGACGTGTTATGGTTAAAGCTATTCTTTTGGAGTCTGCCCTTCATTAAGAAACGTTCTAAAACGTTTATGGCCGATGGCGCGACTCGTTACAATGCATCGAAAAAAGCACGCGGTTGGTTTTACGCTATTGCGATTGCATTCTTTCTATTCCTTGGGGTTATTACGTGGGGTTATCGTCAGTACGATTTTCTGACAAAGCAAAACCGCCAGATGACTGTGGAGATATCTCAGCTCAAAGGCCGTATCGATGTTTACCCAACCCTATCTGACACAATTGAGCAAAACCGTCTCCTATTATCGCAAAACCGTGATCTTGCTGACGAATTGATTAAAACTCGTCAAAGTAATCGTGAATTGTATTCCGACAACGTAAAACTGCAAGATCAGATCGATAAGTTGAAACTTAAGAGATAACGCCCGTTTTGGTAATTTATTACGTGGTTGATCAATTATAAGAGAGATATTGTTTATTCGAGGGCGTTATGGATAAGTTACCTACTACTTCGCTGCCAAAGGTATCGATGGTTCTTTATACCGATGGTGGATGTCGTCAGAAGGTCGGCGGATGGGGTATTCACGGATACACCTGGTTGCTGGAAGATGATGACAAAAAGAAAAAGAAGAAGCCGGCACGTGACGTCCCGTCGACGACTGGCTATATCGTAAAGGATGACCCTAAGCTTGAGCAGCGTGAAGTGGTTCGCCCATATCAGGTTATCGAAGGCTTTGGTGGCATCTTGCCCGATACGACCAATAACGTTGCTGAACTCCGGGCAACGATTAATGGCATTGACTTAGCACTACAGCACAACACAGATAAGATCCTCGTTATTTCTGACTCTGAATATGTCGGTAAGAATATCCGGGGTTCGCTCCACCGTTGGCAAGCTAATGGCTGGAAGAAAGCAGATGGCGGGGAAGTAGCAAACCGTGGTCTATGGGAGACCATGATTGTCAAACTTAACGAACTGAAGTACCGGGGTATCAAGTTTGATATCGAATGGCTGAAAGGTCATGCCGGTCATCGTGGTAATCAGTTCGCTGACTATATGGCAACACGCGGTGTGTTTAAAGGCCGTGCTGGGGATGACAAGGATTACATCCAAACCCAGGATGCTGCTGAGTACGAAAAGTATAAAACAGAGCGCCCTCGTTTTGTTACCCATTCGCGTTGGTACTTCACGCTTCAAGATGAGAAGCTGATGAACAAGAATGATCAGGGTTTCTACGAGTATTGTTTCGGACATCCGAGCAAAGGCGATTCTGATCAGGTTTATCTCGGGAAGGCATTGGCCGATACTGCGTTCAGCGTTGTTTGGCTGAAGGCTCCTGAGGAGTGTTTGGATTTAGTCTACACCCGCACCAAGGAAATTTCGACCAACGTTTACGGTAACGCATTCATTGGTCGATTGGATAACATTTACAACCCATTCATTCATAAAGAGATCATGGACTATGGTGCGTCTTTGTTGCAGCGTGCAAACAGCTACAACAACGATATCACTAACTGTACCGATGCTCTTGTGGTACGTGAATGTAATCCGCCTGGGATCTCTTACCGCGCACTGACTAACTTAGGGTATATGTCACGGACTCTGAGTGGTTATGTTACGGGCGATCTGCCACCTGATGTTCAGGTGATTGATGTCACGGACAGTATCTATCAGACTGTTGCCGGTAAGAAATCTGAAAAGTTGGCGTTGGTAGATAGCATTACTCAAATCGCCAAGGCCATCAAGGTCAGTGTACCGTGTAAAGATCTCCTCGATAAAGATGTATCCGTGGATGTGACGTGCACACTTGGGTTGAGCATGCCTAACCGCAATACATTAAACGGTATTACGGAACTTAACCCGAAGGTATACCTGTACCTGATCAAGGAGTCCGACATTGCGTTCCGCTATGGATCGATCGTGGAGTGTGATGAAGGGTACTGCATCATGGCTAATGTCTACGCTGACTTACGTACGTTATCAAAGAAGGACCTTGAGCGTTGTAGTTAGCAGGAGTCTAATGTGACAACATTATTTGCCGGTGCGCCTACAAAGCTCCCTATGATGGACCTATCCGCGCTCATCGACCCTGACCGGGATGTTGAGTCGCGGATGAAACGGAAACTGTTGTTGACTTTCGTTTGTCACCGCCGTAAACCTCGTGCCAGTGCCGATGAACTTAATCGGCTCTATCATCTTGATGAGGATTCAGGTGATGTTGAGCAATGTCTCGATTATATTGCTCGTATGGGTCCAGAGTTTGAAGGAGCTTATGAAGGCGTGGACTTTAACGACGTCATGGATGTCATGAACCATACGCCACGATGGCTACGTTATGGTTCGACCATTGAGATGTGGTCAGATCTAAAGCAGTTGTAGGGCATAAGAGGAGGGCGAAAGCCCTCCTCTATTTATGCTCGTTTTTTTTTATTTCAGATCTTTCGCCAACTTTTCAGCTGAGTTCGTAAGTGCAGTACCAGTCGCAATGAATAGTGTATTGCATACGCTATACAGATCAATGGCACGTGCCGTATCCAGCATGACTTTCGCCAGCAGATCAACATCGGACTTGGTGACTGTAATATCGCCTGACTCAATTTGCGCATAGATAACGTCCGTGAGGTCGGCGACACGTTTAACTGAAGCGTTCATGTCACGCACATTTCCGCGCTTGATTGAGCCTACCAGTTTATTGAAGTCATCGTACGCCGTGATGAATTCAGTCATGTTAGCGAAGCGAGAAGCAAACGAGGCATTGGTGACGTCTTTACCGCCTAAGCTTTTACCCAGTACCGACTCAACTTTACCCAGCACCATCTTATCAATGCCTGGTGCATAGGCAACGCTTGCTTTACCGGCAGCGACTTGACCTAACCAGCTTTGCAGCTTATTCAGATGATCAGTCTCTACGAACAGGCAGAAATTACGTACTGTCTGCAGGTTACCGATCCACTCCTTATAAGAGATGTTCAGACGGGCAGGCTGGAACACTTGCAGATCCATGAAGTCAGTGTAGTTGTGTGTCTTCACGGCTTTTGCAACCGGTGAGAAATCGGCATACACCATCGCGGAGGAGGTGTCATAGATTTTGTCACTGAAGAACTTCTTTAAACCATCAGAGAAGCTACGAAAGGTGGCAATAAGGTCTAGGCCTTCTAAGCCTGTACCAGTCGACTCACGCAGTCCACGGTAATCGGCTTCTAGGTTATCAATGTTGTACGACATATGTACTCCGTGAGGGAAAAGTAATCTGTTACATAAGATGACTTATTATGAAGGTATTATTAATTAAAAAGGACCACACACAATGTCAATCTTGTCATTCGGCGAGTATGTTGAGAAGTCACGCCCTATTCGTCCGTTTCTGAATATTGGCGCTGGCTTTGACATACCAACCGGAAGCTACCGTTTAGGTAAGCACGGTGAATCTATTCTTAATGGTGGTCTTGCTCCCTTTATTGCTATCGTGGGTAAAGGCAACACCTTTAAGACAGCGATCGGTTGTTTTATGCTAACCCGCGTACTGGAGCGCTACAATAACTCTAACGCCCTGCACTACGACACCGAGTGTACTTTCAGTCCTGAGCGTTTAATCAGTCTGACCAACCGCCTGGGTCCTGACGCAGCGCTGGAGTGGTTAGAGAACGAACGTGTGTATCTGACCGATGACTCTGTCATTAAAGGTAACCAGTGGTTTAAAAACTCTGTTCAACTTTATGCAGAAGCGAAAGGTAAAGGTAAGACCGGTACCCTGCCGTTTGTTGATAAAGACGGCAATCTGATCAAGCACCCATACCCAACCGTCAACTTCGGCGACTCCATGTCTGAGATGAAATTCAACGACCTGGAAAAGAACTACGCCAAGATGGAGATCGGCCAGGGTGAAATGCAGACCGAAGCCATGCGTGTGTCAAACGCCAAACGCATGTTAATCGAGAAGACACAAGGTTACGCCAACGCCGGTGGCCTGTATGTGATCATGACTGCGCACTTGGGCAAAGAACTCAACCTTGATGGTAAACCACAAGAGAAGAAAACCACCTTCATGAAACAAGGTGACAAGATCTCTAAGGTACCTTCACAGATTCTGTCTCTGCCAAACAACGTCTGGGAAATCTCAACCGGTACACAGCTCATTGATAAGAACACCAAAGAGTGGATGTATCCAAAAGCAGGTCGTGATGATGTGGATACCAACGGTAACCCAGATCTGATCACCCTGGTTGCGAAGAACCTGCGCGGTAAGAACGGTCCTTCTGGTGTGCCGTGGGAATTTGTGATGTCTCAGTCTGAAGGCCTGCTGCCACATCTGACCGAGTTCCATTACATCAAGAACGCCGGTCGTTATGGTCTGGGTGGTAATGACCGTAATTACTATGTTGAGTTATGCCCTGATGTGAAACTGCAGCGTACGCAGGTCCGTGGTAAGATCGATGAAACACCAGAGCTGCAACGCGCCCTGGAGATCACCATGGAAATGTGTCAGATGCGTTTCCTCTGGCATACCCGCGATCCGAAGTACAACATGACTCCAGAAGAACTGCGTGTTGGCCTGGAGAAGAAAGGGTACAAATGGGAGCAGTTACTTAACACCCGTGGGTTCTGGACTTATGAAGAAGATAATCATCCATTACCATTCTTAAGCACAATGGACTTACTCCGCATGTATCATGATGAGTACCGCCCATACTGGCTGTAAGTGTACCCAAATGCAGGAGGGGTTTCCCCTCCTCTTTATACCGTCAGTAGAGGGAACTAAGCGAATAGGAAAGCAGTATGCTTAATAAAGAAATACGCATTGTCGTAGCGTCTGTACGAGGCTTCGCAGATGTTGAGCGTTTAAAACTGACTATTGACGGTCTCCTCAAGGATATTTACGAGATGAACGAAGGTCTCGATGATGAGGATGATGAACTGATTACTGACAAGAAGATCGTGTTTATGATCAATGGCGAGGGGAGAACCGCTGCGGATATTCTGCCAGCGCTTGCCATGGAGCGTAACATCGAAGTGGAAGTACTCAAAGTCGATTGGTCAAAAGGTAAGAAAGCCTTTTTTGATAACTGTGCCGTTTTAGGCTCAAAGTCAACACACGCTATTATTTTCACGGACAGCAAAGATGACGGGATGCAGACACTGATTAAATCATGTCTCGACGCCGGGTCTCGTGTTCGTAGTTATAGCGCCTCTATCTAAGGTGTAATCATGATAGCCTCTGAAGCCAACGTCGGTATACTTGATATTAATGTCACCCACGTCATATGCACAGTTAATTGCGAAGGGCATATGGGTCGTGGCATCGCCTTGTATCTACGTAAATGTATTCCGGGGCTATACGATCGTTATAACGAACTTTGCAAACTTAAGCTGTTAACGGTGGATAAACTTTGGATCTACCGTTCGGCACCAAAACAGATCCTCTGCTTTCCAACGAAAGACAAGACCTGGGAAGACAGTCGTATCGAATGGATCGAGGCTAATCTGATTAAGCTTCGAAACACGTATAAAGAGAAAGGCATTCGCTCTGTGGCAATGCCTCCTCTGGGGTGTGGAAACGGTAACTTAAAATGGGATGAGGTGCGAAGCCTCATTTATGCCATCTTGGGCGATTGTGACCTGGAAGTCCACATTTGTTTAGGTAGAAAGTAAATGAGGGAATTATCATGAATACACTGGTTTTCTTGTATGTACTGGGCAGTATTTATACAGTCGATGTCAAACCGATGCCTGATTACAAAACCTGTCGTGCCGCACAAGCTGTACTCGAAAAGGCTACGGCTGAGCAGAAATATAACGACGGACCTAATAAGACCGAGTGTTATATCGTCGATGAGAGTAAAGGCGGGTTTGTTGTCATTAGTGGTCGTGATCTTGAATTGCAGCGTCAGAGTGCCGAACTCGATCGATTGTCACGTGAGACTACAGTTAAGCTTACTCATCAGGTTGAAGTAAACGATCCTTCTAAGTCGGTCAAGTTACAACAGTTCTTGAAAGACCAGGAGAACGCACATGAGTGATGCTCGCGTAGTACCCGATCCGGCCAAGGACGGGGTTACCCACATCAACATTTATACCAAGGGGATGACTTGGCTTGGACAGCAGTTATCCAACATGTCGTACTACAGCTTCGCCCATCCTAAACACGGGGTGTTCGGATCACTGGAGGCGTATTGGTATTGGTTAGCAACTGGTCAGCAGCACGAAGAACTCCGTAACCTGGCAGGTTTTAAAGCAAAGCTTGTTGGTAAACAGTTTGAACGTGTACCGGTGGATAACTTTGAAGAGCAGTTCAAGTTCGCCATGCAATTACGTTTAGAACAGAACCCGATCATTGCCAAAGCGCTGTCTGAATCACTGCTGCCGTTTGAGCACTATTTCTACTATAGTGGGAAAGTGGTCGATCAGTCAGATGCACATCGTTGGCAGCTCGACTTCTATGAACAATGGCGTAAAGATCATCCTGTTGAAGATCCATCGATTGCGCTTCTTATTTCCGGTTCTCGTAAAGAGAAGAACTACGAAAGCTTTAAGAAGATCGTAATGGATTACTTAGCGCCTTATCGTGAAAAGATTAAGGACAGCTACAAGATCGGGATTATCTCAGGGTTGGCGTGGGAAGGTCCAGATGACATGGCGATTCGTTTATGCCGTGAGGAAGGCTTCATGCTGATCGGTGTGCCAGCTAAATGGAATGAGCAAGGCAAGGCAGCGGGGATGATCCGTAATGGCGTGATGGGGCGCTTATGCACTCAGGCGTTGGTCTTCTGGGATGGTGAGTCACCAGGGACAAAAGGCCAGATTGACTATTTGAAGAAAAATAATATAGACCATCTGGTTTATATTCACGGGCAACACGATCCCGAGTGGAAATCATCGGAACAATGAGAGGGAGTCATCATGTCAACATTGCAGCTCGCGGTTAATAGCGAATACTTTGATGCCATGAAAGATGGGTCAAAACCGGAAGAGTATCGTTTGGTTAATAACTACTGGACCAAGCGTTTACTTAACCGGGATTACGATCGTCTGGTGATTACCAAAGGTTATCCAAATCGCGCCGATACATCACGGCGCATTGAGGTGCCTTATAATGGCTATCAAATAAAAACCATTACTCATCCTCACTTCGGTGATCAGCCCGTGAATGTTTTCGCCATTAAAGTAAATCTGGAGAAACCATGAACGCAGCACGCCAGCAAGTCCAGGAGTTCATCCTGACTTCTATTGATGAAATCATGCCCGGTTCTAAAAACCGGGATATTTACGTAGACTTCTTTGCCCGTCAATCCGACGAGGCATTTGAAGCACTGATGCAGCGCATGGAAGAGGATGAAGAGATCTTTCCGTTCTACCATCCTAATTTCACCGGGAAGGTGATCGATGTGGAGCGTGTGATTGGGTTGATTGAGAAACACGGCGATACCATTATGGAACAGCTGTATGACATCGATCCAGAAACCGGTCTACAGTATCTGACACCACTTAAGTATCCGGTGCTGTTATTGCCACTGCGTATTCAGCAGCAGAAGCTGCAGAAGAAAATGTCAGTGCCAAAAGACAACAATCACATCGATGACCTGACCAACCAGCCAACGACCGAATCCAAGGGCGCATCACTCTCATACCCAGAAGTACAGATCCTGTATGCAATGGGCGGTGATAAGATCCTGGAAGAGACCATGAAGGTTCGTGGTGGCGATGAGAAAGCTTTCCGTGATTATAACAATGCCATTATTGCAGACGGCGGCGTGACCATCGGAGCGATCAGTTCAAGTAAAACCAAAGTTAAATCGACTCTGACGGTACAGACTATTCTAGAGGCGATGCACTTGAGCAACAACCTGGCTAAATAAGTCAGGTAAAGGAATGCAAGATGAGTAGTCTTATCAGTCAATTTAGTGGTAAAAATAAAGTCGATCTTAATCCGTTAGAACTTGACTTGCATGTGCAGAGAGTCGTTCATGATTATGTTGGTTCTTACCTACGGAACCGCATCTATCTTGCACGCACTGCTAACATCGATATAAAGACTGATGTCAATTACACGACTGTCGTAGAGTTCATCGCTTATGTGAACAACGAATTGAACTTTATCCGCATGTGGAATAAAGCCTCAATGAAAGATGAGATCTGGCCAAATATCATCAATGATGAAAACATCCTGCAGTTTGTTTTCAAAGGCACGACTCACGTCAGTGTACAATCGTTTATTAGCGATGAGCAATTTGGTAAACTGGTGTCGCATATCGCCGGTGCGCTGAGTTGTCTCTCGTTTCCTGATAACGATATTATCGATGATGATTCTTTTGTTAAGGTTCTGCCACGTAACGATGAACTGACTGATCTTTTTACAAAGAACCAGTGGGCGTTGTTTTTGTATTACTTAACCCGAATCGATATTATCAGCATGGTAACAGGTGGGGGCACATCTGATGAGTAATGGCGATCAAATTAACTGTTATATCCCGCTGGATGCTTTGCTTGATACACGTATCGGTACTATCGATAAGATCGCCGGTGAAGCAGGGTTAAACTTGGTGGCTGACTGGTATCATACTCGCACGTCGGATAAGTTCAACCGTAAAGGAACTGACCTTACCCAAGAGCGTTATGATGCGGCGTGGAAGCTTCGTGATGAGGATACCTTAAAACGTACTCGCATGACTTTCGTACCGCAATACCTGTTGCATCTGGTGAGTCGCTATAACACCTCACACGGCATGCCAGTCATGGCAGCGAATTACAAGATCACCATCAACCTGTGGCCGTATAAGCTCCCGCCTGAGCGTGTGCAGCAGTTACAAGAGATCATGCAGACCTTTACGTCAGGGGTTGCAGAGATCGCGGTTGATTACATTGATCCTGCTGATTTGTCGGTTGCGTATTTGAAGGCGACATATTCCCTCTGCATTATGTACGAGTTCAATGCGTGGTTAAACATGCATAAGGATGAGTTTACGAAAGTGCAGATGCCGGGTACTGTGATTATCGCACCAGAGTTATATCTGGCTGACGTACCGGATGAATTGATTGATGCTGCGAAGAAGACGGATGGCTTTGCGGGGGTGAGTTTAGCGCTGTGTGCATTATGCACGGTGGTGTTCTTAGATGTAAGGTTGTTCTCCTACGTCACCGATACACCACCGGTCATCGATGGTTAGCTTTTCTTCTGTCCAGGGGTCATGATGTCATCGTACTCGATGTGCTCAACCCCTTGGCGGGTTTCACCATCTTTGTAATCCGCCTGTGGCAGTTGATTCTGATCGATCTGTGGTGCCGCTTGCGGTTGTGAACCAGGCAGGTCTGTACGCAGTGCCAAACCACCGGCACTCAATACCTGTTTGATTACGTTGCCCACGATAGCAGCCTGTGCTTCATCAGACTCTTGCGCCTTAGTTTCCAGATCAAGACGTTGGCGGTTGATGATTGATTTGTCGATATCGGACATTGAAGTTAAAGCGATCTTCAACATCTTTGGATCTTGTCGAGTAGCAGGAATGATGGCACCGCTTTCGCTATCCTTTTCATCAAGGATATCTTCAACGATACCTAAGCGACGCATTTGCAAACGACGCATCAAGGCCCCATCATCTAATTCAAAGTCCGTAGCCATGTGGCCTCCAAAATAAGTTACACCTACATTACATAGGTGATAGTACGTGTATTAAAAGGAATCGTTATGCGCTTTCTGAAAAAGTTAGCACTAAAGCGCTGCATGGCGATGTTGAGTGAGGCTAAGGGGGAAACCTTTACCATTCAAGAAAGCCTGCGTGTGTTCGAGGTGTTGGATAAAGTGTTATCTACAAACGACATCATAAAATATTTCGATACGCGGGTTACGCTCTCCATACAAATGGAGATGCAGATACCAAATGCGGCATTGATGCTTGACTCGCTTGCCGAAATAAATGGATTCATTCAGAAGGATATCGATGCTACATTGCCTGAGTACGGTGTGTTGTTTTCAGCCTTACGAGGGAAACAATTAATTTCGCTTTACGATTGGTTGTCAGATGGCGATGATCACGTTATAGATGCATTGCAATTTTACCGACTCTTTAACGAAGAATTGAGTCAATTAATTACCGTTATAGTGAACTGTGAAGATCAGACTACCCAGCAGTATTATCTGCGTAGATTACAGCCGCTCTACAATGAATTACTGGAAACCGTGTACGCTGCATTACACTGTGGGTTGTTGAGTCTCTAAGGAGATTTAGGTGGCAGATAAAAAGAAACCTAAAGACCAATTAACTGATATGTTGACGGATCCTTTAAAACGGTCACGTCAAGCTAACGATCCGTTAGTTAGGCTTTGGCGACAGTTTATGACTCGTGAGCTTGTTACTCCTTCGAAGTGGAGTGCCTTGATTGCGGACCATATAAACCGTCTGCGTTCTTTTAAAACGATGGATGTGCAATCGATAGGTACCGAGAGGGGGAACCTAAAGAAGGCGTTCATTGAAAAGTCAACGATGTCGTTTAGTGCACTGAGACGCGGGTTACGGTTCCTGGGCTTTGTAAAAGTTACCATAATTGTGATCGCTGAAAGACCGTCAGGTGAGAAAGTCGAAGAGCAAGTGACAATCGAGCTTGTCCCGAAACGTATGTTTGGGGATCGTACACCGCCTCAGTTACCGCCCAATGGCACACCAGGAGAGAAACCTCCTGAGCAATAACTGGATACTATAGAAGATGGGACTTCGGTCCCATCCCTATTACTGTTCTTTTTTTTTGTTGAGGATCACTCATGGCCGGCGTAGATATTGGCAGCTCCATCCAGAACTCGATTAAGTCAGCGGGTGCAATCACGACCAATGCGGTGAACAAGGCGTCGTCTACGTTTGTCGGTGGAATCAAAGAGAACCTGGCGTTAATCGATGACAAAACAAAATCAGCGGTCCAAACGCTTAACTCGTATAAAGATACGGCGATTGGTTCAGTCGACGGGTTCATCAAGAAGGTCTCTAACGGCGCTCTAAGCATCTCAGAGCTCTCCAGCATCATTGATGTACGTAATGGCATCAATATCGACTACATGCGCTTATATCGTCGCCTAGGCGATGCAGCGGGATTCCCAATGGATTCAATTGCTGGCATGACCAGTGATCTGAAGTTGGAAATTGCAAATGTCCTCGATGCGTATTCGAGTAAGAACTATACCTACCTGTTAAATGCAGCGGGTATCAAGATCAATGTGAACGACGCTTCTTACAAAGCAATGCAGTTGATCTCAGGCGTCATCAGTAAGTATTCTGAAAGTGACTCTAAGTTTAACTACATTGTCGATGAAGCCGCACAGATCGCTTTCCTAAACGTGATGGTACGTAACGCAGTACAGGTCGGTCTCTATAGCGGGATTGATACACTGCTTAACCAGTACACGATTAAATCAGAAGGCCTTAAGAACTTGGCCAACTGTGCATCGATCTCTATTCGTACCGGCGATGTCTGGACCACACAGTACATCGTTGATAAAGTCGGCATCGGAACCGTGGTTTCATTGAACACCGATTTCCTGACTGATATGTTACGTTTCTTTAAATTCAAGTCAGATGCAACACCGGCGCAGTACCCTGATTATCTGAATACATTAATCTATTCGCTGAACCTGGCTGATGCAGATTGGGCGTTCAGAAACTTCGGTACCGTACGGGCATTGAACTTGAAGCCTTTTACAATGGCGTCTACTGATGCAATTACTCTGTTCTCTAACACTGAAACGTATCGACAACATGTAATGATTGCGAAGTCTTATCCGTCAAAAGACAAGATGGATCTGTTAACACAGATGTATCCGCAATTGGCCATTGTGCAATAAATCGACATAGCTGAGGAAGGAGCGCAATGCTCCTTCCTCTATGCCACTTAAATTATTGTACCAATTCCAAACACGGTCGCCAAGCTTGGTTACCAGTGGTGGTATAATCGTTACCACCTACTTTAGTAAATGCCTGACCGGCACTTTTTACCGAATAGTACTGAGTTGAACCGATGGTACATATCTGGCCCGACAGCGTACCGTATGAGTTATGCCCTAAATCAGCAACGCTGTAATGCGCCCACTTATCACCTTCTTGAGATGCAGGCAGGGTGCCATCATCCCAAATGTTGTACATAAGACGATTCCACTCCGACCCATGTGACATGACTGGATCGACCCCGCCGTCGTACGCTGCTGGCGATACCTTCTGAACGGTCAGGTTCCGTACCCGATAAACCTTACCAGCTATAGTAATAGTTTTCTGGCCGTCAACGACTTTTGCGCTATCTATGTTACTACGACTAACTCCTGTTCTAATTGGTTTCTTAGCAACATATAAAACCTTTCCGTCGATCAGAAACTTTAACCACGGAAAAGTATCGGCGCCAGAGATTGCCGTACCGTAGTTAGCCATCCCTACAGCGCTACTCAAAGTAGAGGCTTTAATGAAATCCTGGCTCTGGACCTCTCCATAAAAACCAGTATATCTTGTTGGGTCATTAGGTGTTTCATAATAACCAATCAATGCATCGCCCGGTGCAGTCGGTCTACGACCTACCATTAACAATTCTAACATCAGACCTCCTGACAAGAGTAATTATAGAATCGCGCTAAACTTTATTTAAACAGCATAAGGGGAAGGAGCATTGCGCTCCTTCCCCTATGCTGGCTTATTTTTTTTTTAAGCTTTACCTACCAGCTCTAATACCGGGCGCCAACCACTACGGGTTTCTGATGTGCCGTTGTATAACTGATTAATAGCATTGTAATTACCGTAGCTACCACCACGAACAATGCGGTAACTTCCTGGGTTACCAGTGTAATAAGATATTTCCTGGCAAATCGTTTGCGAGGCGATATTACTGTCTATCCCAATATCCACGGATGAGAGGTTATCCCATTTAATCCCGTCTTCAACTTCACACAGACTGATTTCGGAGTTGGCTAGCACCGGATACATTAGTCGGTTCCATTCTGAACCGGCAATGGTCTTATTAGGGTCATTATTAATGACGGTGCCGCTAACCAAACGTAGGTTATAGAGGTAGCCATTAATAGTCACCTGTTTGCTGGTCATTGCTATCCCGCAGTTATTGGGTGATATACTGTTTCTAAAGCAGGCTTGTGCTACAAACAGAATTTTCCCATCACAAAGAAACTTCAACCACCCTTTATCGGCATTGCCAGCAATGGCCGACCCACCACTAATCCCACTCGTATTATAAAGTGCCAGACCGGTAATGAGATCTGTTGCCGCTACCCGCCCAAAATATCCGGCTGTTTGATCAGCATTACGTGAATAGGAGAATAATAAATCTTGTCCACCAGGACCAAGTTCAGAGGGGATTTCTACTTTCTTTTTACCGCCCACAAATAACATCTCTAACATTCACTTACCCCACGAGTTCAAGTAGCTATAAGATCGATCGACATAGAGAGAGGGCAAAAGCCCCCTCCCGTATGTTCTTTCTTTTTTTTTGTCACCGATGTCTTTCTAACTTAGTCCTGTATTCTTCAACTGACTTTAACACAATATCTTTAGTGACAACTGGCCAAATAACATCTAAAATATGAGTCCCTTCTAGTTACGGTAGGTACCTTCAACAAAGGCCGAGATGATGTTGCCTGCCAGTGAAGATGAGAACGTTGCTGCCATCTGCGTTGGTGATACCCACTGTTTAACATCCAGCTGAGTCTTAGCGAGCATACGTGCTAATTTGTCTGAACGATAAATCTGCTCATTCAAACCTTGGCCAGAAAGGATGGCCAGGTAATCCGAGTAGTTGTTATCATCGGTCATCAATTTAGCTGCTGCACGCGCTGGGTTAGTTAAATCACCAGGATTCAATGCCGGGTCAATTGGCGCATGAAGCATGGGTGACATATCAGCAATTGAGAAGGTAACATCAATACCCAGTGGTTGTTTATCTTTAGTCCAACCAACGTTACCAACACCACGTTGAATAGACATCGAGTCAAGCATGCCTAAACGTGTCTGTGAACGACCTTTGGAGAATGCTTCCACTAAGAACGGGGAAGTATAGGCCTGAGCACCCACAGAACGTGGCAGGATCATGTTTAACAGACAAACCAAGGGAATGATAAGGTTTTGCACACGACTCACTGGGTGACCGTATGGAGACCTTAAATTGATGGTGTACGTTTCCCGTGGGAGTGATGCGGTAGACCCTGTCCAGTGTTGAGGGATTTCGATATACCCTTGACCCAGTAACAAGTTAACAATACCGCCCAGTCCAGTACCGGATGAGTAACCTTGCACAACTTGCATGCCGGCATCAATCAATCCATCAATGGGTGCAAAGCCTGTCTTACCGCCACCTGCCATGAAACGTGCATCAGCAGCTGCAGTAGACGCACCGTTCAGGATTCCCGCTAACTGGTTCTCGCCAAATGAACTTTGGAAAGATTCGCCGACCGCGCCATTATGGTTAACCTTGAACCCGATGAAACTGCCACCGTCACGTAATTCCGATTCCATGTGATCCAGCACACTGTTAAAGAACCCAGATGCCTTTTCTACATCGGTCACAGATTTAGTGTCGCCGTTATCCGCAACCGTTACATTGGTCCCGGTGTCGCCATCGGAATCCATGCTGTAGTTACCGGCACCTTCCATGCTGCTACCCGATGCATCTTTAACTTGACCTAATCCCGCATTAAAGTACGAGTCCAGGTAGTTAGCAAGTGTTGAGTTAGGGCTATCGCCTGCAGGGTCAGTCCAGGTACGACCGTGGTTCTGAATCGTGGTGATTGCACTGTCACGGTTATTGACCGTTGCTGATTCAATACGCTGACCTAATGCTTTCTGCCAACGAATGTGTTTACGGTTAGCACGGTTAGCAAGATAGAAAAGGTCAACAGAACCATCAGCACGCCAGAGACCAGGCAACATGTTTGCAAGCAACTTACGCTCATTTGGCGTATAGGCCGAGAAGTCAAAGGTCTGCTCCTTTACAGTAGTGTGTCGTGTGCGGAAAGCAGGCGGGATAATCCCCATGTTGATCATGATGGCATTCAACATGTTGGTGCATGACTTCCAGTATAATGGCATGGCATTTTTCGAATAATAGAACTTCGATTTAGGAATACCCATAAGCCATGTCACGGTAGTGTACGTAACAGAGATTGCTTGGATCGGCCAGTGAATGATCGCCGATGCAGCTTCTGCAAAATGGAACAACCAACCCGGTGCTCGACCAGTACGTGCCAGGTAGGCAGCATTCGCATCGAACATATTGGCTAAGAAACTGAACAGGCCATTGAACTCTGGAACCCCCATGCGGAAATAAACCACATCGGCATTATCATCAATGTTTGCACTGTAGTCGGACCCCATGCCACCAAACTGATCATTCCACCAACGTGAGGCACGAATGTCACAAGTCGGTGACCATTGAGGAGGAGGGTTAATCCAGAAGTTACCACCCGGGGTTGTATCCGTGAATTTATTCCGGGCCTTTTGATATTGCCTGCGGTCTTTCAACCCGTCATCAATATTCACACCAGACAACATAAATGCCTGTTGTAAATAATCATGGTCTTTGATATTCATTCACAAACTCCGAATGATAGTAAAAAGGAGGAGAGGGTTTCCCCTCTCCCGATTACTGATTAACCATTGTTGTACCCGCGTCTGAATCCAACCGGTGGTCCGCCGGCACCATTAGCGGGTTGCTGTGGTGCTGTTGGGGTTGCCGCTGGTTTATTCATGTTATCGACAGAGAGGCTCATGAACTTGGTCATGATATCGATCAGTGTCGTGAACTTCGTATCGATATTCGCGAGGTGATCCTTACTGTCGGCCAGATGACCTTGTGTCTCCTTCGGCATGACAGGAGGTGCTGGCGCAGGTTGTACTGCTGCAACTTGAGGAGCGTTGCTAACCTGGGCTTGCTGGGGTTGCATCTGAGGCGGTGTGTTAAGGGTCGGAGTTGGAGTTGGCGTTGGTGTCGCCGCAGCTGACGCCTGATTATCTTGAGCCGATGCAGTGGTGTTAGCCGCATTCGGTGTAGATGCTCCTGCATTGGTTACCGCTGCTGCACTCGGTCCGCTAGTCGAACGCAGAGCCGGGGCATCATCAGTAGCCGCTGGCGTACTTGGAGTAGCTGCTGCTGCCGCTGCATTAGCTGCAGACGCACCCGGTGCAGTGAGTTCAGCTGCAGTCTTCGCACCAGACAAGGCTGGCGTTGAAGGACCTGACTGAGCTTGCTGACCGGCGAGGGCCGCTGCAGTACCATCCCCAGATGATTCACTCTGTGCTCCAGCAGATGTATCCTTGCCAGAAAGAATGTCATCAAACTTCCCACTTCCCACCATGTCCGTATACTGCTTGAAGAGTTGGCCACGTTCAGCCAGACCATGTGTGCCACCATTGATCATCTTCGTAACAGTATTCAGATCGCCTTTCTTCGCAGCATCTTCTAATCCCTTACGAGACTTCCAATACCACAATGCCGTTTTCGCTGCCACATCAGAATCGCTAGCAACTTTATCTGGATCACTCACCAGATCGATACCCAGGCCTTTCGACGCCGCTGCATAGTTGGCCTTACCTGTCAGCTGCATGAAGCCACGCCCACGGTATTTCCAACCATCACCTGGTTTATCGTTCCCCATACGACCACCGTAGATCGAGTTCGCAATAGCGACAGGACCTGCAGCAGCCAGCTGTTGTGCAACAGCCATGTTCGGGAAACGGTTAGGCCAGAGTTTCATCAGAGTCTCTGCTTTGTATCGCAGGTTCTCCTCAAGCTTACTAAACCCACCGGATTCCAAGTGGGTCTGTGCAAGCAGCATGGCAATCTCTTGCTTGTCCGTAATACCTTGAGCCATGGCGTTACGAATCAGGATGCGTGCTCCCTCTTCGGCACCTGGGCCTAATTTCAACGGACCAACTTTACCGGTGTTATCGATACCACCTGCAGCACCGCCTGCTGCACCCAATCCACCTGCGTTACCACCGTAGGCTGTTTCCAGTCGACCGGTCTCAGGGTTATAGGTTGTCTGCTGACGTTGTGAGGTGTAGACCTGACCATTGGACGTCTTCACTTGGTCATTGACCATATTGCCTGAAGAGTCTTTACGCCATGCCTTTTCTGTGGTGCCATCTTTACTCTGGGTCACACCACCTTTAACAGGCGCTGCTGAGAACTGGGCTTGCTTAACTGCTGCTTTCAAGTTGTTCAGATGGTTTTGAACAATTGAGGCATCGTCATTAAGTTCACCTGTTGACCACGGAGAGGTTTTGATGGTCCAGATACTGATGGCATTAACATCGTCACCAGTGTACTTCTGATTCACCATTGCATTAGCGATTGCTAACTGCAGTTCCGGTGGCATCTTCTTCACAGCAAGGGTCGGTCTGGTATCACCAATCTGTGTATACGTCGTACCAGCGAACGCAAGGTAAGCAGGCAAGAAGCGACGGACAAACCAAGGTTCCCAGCGTTTGAACTGCCATTGGTTACCTGCACTCAAACCAAAGGTCGGTGCCACGATCTGGAAGATGTCTGATGCTTTACCATCAAACGTTGCTCCCTTATCAGTGAACTTCACTTTGTTCGCCATCACCAATTCCAACTCAAGGAGTGTTGACACTTTGTCAATATCCAGAGAAGGAAGGCCGTAGACTTTCATACGCAGTGCAGTAAGGTCATCCATTGCTTGACCAGGCTTAGGTAACAAGCCAGCCAGGAGATCACCCACGTTAACTACAGTACGATCACCTGTAAGCCAGGATGTCTCTTTGTGCCCGACGGTGTTCAGGCCTGGGATGTTCTCGTTGTTCGGGTTAATGGCTTTGATGATATCGCTTGACACATCACGACCCATAGCCCGATCACGTGAACCCGTGGTAAAGACTGACGCAGACTTCGTACCTGTACTTGCTCTCTCAGATTTCTTACGCAGCTGATCAACCACATCCTGAACTAAGGCTACGGTGATTTTGTAATCAGTTGCATTCAGATCACCAAAGATACGACCAGTGAAACGATACGGATGGTCGATGCTTGGATCAAACTGTTGAGCGCGTTTAGCGATCTCATACTTCGCAGTTTCATCCGACGATTTATCCAGATCAATAAATGACTGATTCGGCAGGACTTGTTTCGCCATCGCTTTATGCGTCAAGTAGACCGGTTTAAAACGTTGGGTTAACCAGCCAGCGAACTGTTCAACTTGATCACGATTATTTGGATCATCGACAAACATCGCACCCAGTTTCGCCATCGGTGCTTTCGGATCAAGTGAAGCATAACCTTCATCACTGATCTTCACGTAGGGTTCTAAGGCAGCTTCGAGTTTAAGGATAGCTTCCACGTGGGAGGAGTCATTATCCGGGATACCATACTGACGCATACGCATCTGCTGGAGTAACCCTGGGTTCTTGAACCAACCATACATGGTGCGACCTAATGCACCGCCTGCGGCACTACCAGCAATACCACCAATGACACCGCCAACCAGTGTACCAACCACTGGGATGACAGAACCGATTGCGGCACCTGCTGCAGCACCACCCAGGATACCACCGATGCCACTACCTGCTGCTTCAGCTACACCTGCACCGTCTCCAGCCTTATATGCATCGTACGCTTCTACCGCACTGACACCTGCCGTAATAATAGCAGCGCCTTTGCCGAAGGTCTTAAGCATACCACCAGGACTACGGATTGCACCAACAGTACGACCCAGGATACCCGAACCGAGCTTAGTCACACCTTTGGCTGTATTGCGACCAAGGAAGCGAGCTGCCTTACCGAGTATACCACGACGTCCACCTCTCGCAGCGCCTCTACCAGCACGACCACGTCCACGACGACGTTCACGTGTACCATCACCGTTCTCATCGCCCAGTGGTAGATCATCCAGGATATCGCTTCCTGCATCTAAGGCTTTCTTACCTAAGAGGATCTTACCCAACCCGCCAACTAACGTACCGACCCAACCGAGTTTCAAGAAGTTTGCCAGACCACCGAGAATACCGAACTCTTTGATCCCGCCTACCAGACTACCAACCGATGAGAAGAGACCCGAGACCAAACCAAACAGTGTAGTCGGTTTCTCTTTAGGTTCACCTTTCCCGTCATGTTGTTTCTTGGCTTCTTCTTGTTCCTTCTTGCGCTGCGCTCGTTTACGCAGGATATCACGCACCGAGTTCTCACGCACACCGTCGCCATCAGTATCTCCATCTGCGTTACGTCGTTTATCACGTAACATGTTCCAGAGACCTTTAGTGGCTTTGAACCCGAGATAAGCCGGACCGAGCGTTGCCCACTTCGCAACAGTCAATACTGGCGAGTTGATGTTTGGCAGATGTTTAAACACAGACTTAGCAAAGGAGCTCAGACGACCCACTTTACTGTCAGACATGCGTTTACCCAAACTACGCAACCAACCTTGACGTTCAGTCATCCCTTCACGCAGTACAGCAGGGTCACCTGTGACTTGTGCCAGGGTCGCATCTTTCGTTGCCGTTGTCGCATCACGCACAGACGCCATAACACCAATTACTTCACGTAAGAGATTGTTATTGTCGACTTGAGCTTGGACGATACTTGCCGCTTCAGAGGTGCGTTGTTCTTCAGCTGGGGTTGGGGTGTAGTTACGTTGCTCAACATTGGTGTCGGTTTGGCGGAAGACTGAACTGGTTGCCTGGGGTTGTGACTCAGCGACCTGCTCTGCTTCTTTAACCATCGTACTGACTGCTTGGTCAACCGCTTTCTTACCAAACCGAGATTGCAGTTCGGCAATCGTTGTACGGATCGCATCCTTACCTTGACCTGCTGCTGACATCAGAGATTGTTTGATCGCTGAAAGATCAGGAGTACCCATCCCGCCAACACGACTGGCTACAGCAGATCCCGCACTTGCAGCAGACTTGACAATGTTGTTAAACATTTCACTGCCGCCACCACTGTCAGAGAATCCACTTAACCGATCGCGGATGCCTTGTCCAGCAGAATTATCCATACGACGAACAATGCGATTAACAGCCACTTCACCATAGCGTCCAGCAAGCTGACGGCGAACCACGTCATAAGCTTGCGGACTGTTGGCACGTGCATTCGAAAGTTGCTCACGAATCTCAGCCTCTTCTTCACGAGTCAGTTTACCACGCAAACCACCCAGACGGTCTGTCACACCACGACGAAGGTTGTCCAGTGCTTCACGCCCCATGCCACCGAGTTCAGCCGCTGGATCAACTTCACTGCCTTTCTCGTCACCTTCACGATCAGGACGGTAGTTCGGGTTCTCCAGGAACTTCTGCATCATCTCCCAGTACATGTCATGGTTAAACACATCCTGGTTATTGACACGCTTGATGATACCCATGTCTTTAAGCTGAGCACGACTACCACTGTTGGCCATGGTATTCAGTGACTCTTCAACATTCGGCATATACTGGCTTTGCGCCTGCATGATGTTCGACATGTTGTTACGCAGCTGTGCAAGCTCTGGTGCATCGCCAATCTGATACTGACCGAAGGCTTTGGCTTTACCCGTTGCTTCCCGTGTATCAAAACGTTTATGCAAGAACTCGTTGATCTCACGTACCGCATCTTTATTCGCATCACCCCAGCCACTCGACTTCAAGTAACTGTTGACGTTGAATCCATCGCCAGCTTCTGCATCACGGGCAAAACGCATCGCTAAGGCTACACGTGCATTTGGTGAGAGTTCTTTATCAGGGTCAAGTGAATCAACCATGGTCGAGAACGAAGAAGCTGCTGAGGAGAATTCGTTGCGGTTAAAGATAGAAGAACGCAGATCGACGTTAGCACGTTTCTTAGAAGTAAACCCACCTTGGATATGGTTGAAGTTCACTTCCTGCACAGCCGTGACATCCGCACCCATCTTATTGGCAATGGCAGTGACTTGACTTAATTGGCGAGTCAGTAAACCAGGGATGACTTCAACGATAGAACGTCGGGTCATTTGGTCAAAGATCGCCGGGGTAGTCAGATCCTTCACACCAGGGTTATTCAGACGCGTACGGTTACCCATAGAAGCAGGCATCTGGAATAAGGTGTTATTAACAAATGGATTCACGACACGCTTTTGTAAACGAGTGTACCATTTATTGTTCGGATCATTTGGGTTGTAATCTTCACTGAAGTTATCGCGATTACGTAACCACCCGTTAGCCAGACCAGGTGCAGCATTTGCGTAGTAACTCAGATCGTGGCCCATGCGATTGAGCTTAGCGTTCTTAGCAAGAGCAGGGCGAGCAAACGTTGACAGCATCCATGGCATTGCACTGGCCAGACCTGCGCCTGCCATTTGACCGTAGTCACGTGCACCTAATGAACGACCAGCCATACGCGCTTGCTGAGCACCCATCATTGCCATACGTGCAGCCGCTAATCCACCTGATGCCCGGTGATTGATATCCTGGCTACGTTGATCGACGACATTATAAATGTTATCAAACAAACGGTTACCGAACTGAGAGAAATTACCACCCAATGCACCTAAGGCACGCTTACGAACAAGTTCACGCGCTGAGGCACCGTGTGACATTTTCTCAAAGTCAGTTAAGCCGGTGTTCTTCACTAAAGAAGCCATGCCTTCCAGTTGACGTTTATAGAAGCGCTCTTGCATCTTACCGATGGACATTTGCAGCTTGTATGAACGGTACTGGAGTTCTAATGACTTACGCTGGTAGTTCGCTGTGAACTGCTCAGTGAAACCAACCTGGCGCGCTGCCATGCGATGGATTCCCTGAAGGAAGCCAACGGTGTCCACGTCAGTGCGTTGCTGTCTGGTTGCGATAGCGGCGTTCTGTGCCATCGCTTCCTTATGCAGGGCTGTTGCTAATTGAGATGACTGAACGGTCGCTTGTTCAAGCGCAGTTAACAGATCTTCAGTTGAAGCATCGACATCTAACTGTGGAGCGTCATCTTTATTAGTGGACGAATACGAATAATCAACCGACTTACTGTTAGCCCATGTTTCGATATTCTTTAAGAGTTTATCTGGAAGCTTGCCGCCATACATCGATAATGCATCAGCGGTCGTCTCTTTCAGGTCTTTTACCGAGTCACGGGTATTAGTTTTAACTTTATCGTATAGGTCATCTTTGAATCTGGCTGCGCGATCTTTGGCATCAAACGCAGGTGAAAAGGATGTAGGAAGTAATGAGCGGATAATTCGCTGCGGCGAGCCTTTAGCAGTGAACTCTTGTTTGGCACCGGTCCATAGACCTGCGGCGAATTCACGAATCGCACCGCCTTTGCCTTTTTTCTTCTCACCCGCATTGTCACCGAAGTCGAAATCGAAATCTAGGTCAAGGTCACCCAGATCTTCGTATCCGAGATTGACATTATCGGCCATGTTTTTACCCTATTTAAGTTGCTGCTAAAAGGACACACATCATGCGGTCAGCATTACTACCTTTTAACATTACCATTACTGACTCCAAGACCGTCCCTTGGAGAATGATGCGGCCTGTGACGTCTCTCGACATTTACGATGGCCTGACCACTGAACTGAATGACAATGGTCTTTACTCCATTCCCATTTTTGGACGCGTTGGGTCTGAAGAGCGTGACCAACGTTTTAGCTACATCCACATCAAATGTTCAATCTTTCATCCTGATGTCTTCCGTGCACTGACTGCGTTAAAGCAGATGTACACAGGCATTCTTTCCGGTAGCATTTATGCCGTTTGGGATGATGAATTAAAGGACTTCATAAAATCTACGCCACTTGAGGGACAGACTGGTTTTTCTTTCTTTGTCCAGCATTGGAAAAGCATAGAATTTAAGCGCAATGAATCTTCGTCTCGAAATGACAAGATCGCCCTGGTCGAGAAATATAAAGATGTAGCGATGTATCGCAATATCTTAGTCTCCCCTGCTGGTCTGCGTGAGATCCAGATTGATGACCGTGGCCGTACTATTGAGAATGAAGTCAACTCGCTTTATCGCAAGTTACTCTCAGCTGCCAACACCATTACTGATGATCCTGCGGCTGCTGATACGTCGTTATACGACTCTGTGCGCTGGTCATTGCAGAACCGCTTTAATGAGATCTATAAAAGCTACGCTGACATGCTGGAAGGCAAGCGTGGTATTCTGCAACAGAAGTGGGGACGTCGTCGTATCTTCAACGGTACACGAAATGTAATTACCGCAGCACCGGTCGGTACCATGACATTAGGTGCGTTAAACTCACCACACATGAACGATACCCAAATCGGTCTGTACGAGTTAGCCCGTGGTGCACTACCTTTAACGGTGCATGGTCTGTTGAATGGCTGGTTGAAAAACGTCTTTAATGACGGAACCCGTATTCAAGTGATCAACCCCAAATCGCTTAAACAAGAAACCATTGAAGTTGATGTCTCGACGGTTGCCAAATGGACAACGCAGGAAGGATTGGAAAAACTCATTGGTGGCTTTGCCGACACAACCATCCGTAATAAGCCGATCACGATTCAAGGTCGCTATATTGGTTTGGTCTACGCGGATAACAATCACTTCCGTGTCTTTGGCGATATCGGTGAACTCCCGGCGAACTTTAGCCGTGAGCTCGTTCATCCAATGACTTATACGGAACTTCTGTACCTGTGTCTGTATCAGCGCTGGAATACCCTTTATATGCTGGTTACCCGTTACCCGATTACCGGTATGGGTTCTGTTTACCAGACTAAAGCTTTCGTGCGCACGACCATTAAGTCCAGTGTGAAGATTGAACTGGATGGTAACTGGCAGCCGATCCCTGATGCGTATGCTACAGCGTTCCCGGTGCATGATCGTTTCGCTGAGTTCATGGACTCCCTCTCAGTACACCCTTCTCGCTTAGGCTTGTTAGGTGGTGACTATGACGGTGATACCATGTCGGCAACGATTCTTTTGGGTGATGACGTATTGCGTGAATGTGCGATGTTACTGGCACAGCGCGAATCGTACATTACTGGGCGTGGTGAGTTCCTCGTCGATGTAACCAACGAAACCCTGGACTTTGTGCTTAAGGCGCTGACTTCTTAATAAGGTGTCCCATGATTCTTTATAATGCATTCTTTCGTCGTACGGTGGTGCGTAAGAAAGAGCAGATCTTTGGACCACGCTTTCTCCAGCTATCACAGCTGGAGTTACCCCGTGGGGCATTGCTGCACTACATCCCAAGCGACCTGACGGAATACGGGATTGAAAACAACGACATCTTAATCAACCGTTACTCTGAAGACATCTATGTCGATCACGTACCGAAGATTGAGACACCGCTTGGTAACCCACAGCGCAAACCGATTTCGTTGCTGCCAAACATCAAACGTTATCATAACTCCCATCGCCGCTTTAAGCTGGTCCGTAACATTAATTCAGTGATCCGTAATCCGCTGTACATGATCATTGAAAACTATGCGATGGCACAGCATCAGTTAGTGTATCGTCCTGCAATGTATTCCAACTATTATCGTTGGTACAACATGCAGTACACCGTGATGCACAACATGACCCGGCTGCAAGAGTCCAGTGATCGTAATCAGTTTGTTTACTTACCGATCCCGGCATCCTTACCTCAGCTGCAACAGCTTAAGATTTACGAAGAGCGGTTATCAGCAGGTCTGGATAAAGTCGCCAATGGCACTGGTCTGGAAGACTTTACTGATATCTCACCAGAGACACGTATCGGTTATGCCATGGAAGCGATGCTTGAGTATCAAGACTGCGCTGACCTCTCTGTACCAATGGCGCCTGATCAAGCGAACGCATTCCAGACCATGGTAATGTGGGCAACGGATCAACAGGTCGATCTGGCAGCCCGTATCCCTAACTACTATCGTGGTAACGCTGATTCAGTTCTGCGTGTGGGGATGGAAGCATTAGGGGCTTACGCCTCGAAGGTAATGAACTTTACACCACAGTTGTCAATGGCGGTTATGAACCGTCTGCGTACACCTGCTGATTACTGGTTCATTCACTTCTGGATGTGGATGGGCAACAAACGCGAAGCCTCTCTCTTCTCCATGCTCGACCACAATAAACTCGATAAGGTCCATTTGATCATCGGGAACGTGGGTGCGTATTCAATCGTCCGTTTGGATGTGCTGGATAAGTGGCGCACTGAGATCATGGACAAGACGTCCAATCCAGACACAGCGGTTGAGAACTTCCGTAAGCATTTGCTGAAATTCCTGACCCGTTTATTTGATGTGAAGAACGGTAACGAAACAGTTATTGAACATCTGGATGACGAGAGTGCACCCCATGAGGTTGTCGAAGTTGCGGAAGGCGAGACAGAGACGCAAAGTGATGTGGTTTCAACACCATCAAGCACCGATACCTTTGGTGTGGAAATTCCAACCCTGGAAGACGTCACCGTTGTTTCTTCGCCTAAGCCTGTTAAAGGAGCAAAAGGAAAAGACGTCGGTTCTGCCTTAAATGATGAACCGCCTGTTGATGCAACCGATATCTACGAAGCCCGTACGCTGGCTGATGATATCGACGATGATGAGTTCAACCATGATGTTGAATCCCGTCGTGCAGATCAAGTAGTCTACCAACCTAATGCAACCACCGCGGTTGAAGATGGCGTACTGCTTTATCTGGAGCGGTTAACCGATGCCGGTGTATTGACGGCTGCTGAATATAAGCGATTCAAACTGCTGGCCGAAGCGTACAAGACAATCCCTAACCCGGTTGGTCCTGGTACGCTTGCTGATCTGATGGTTATCGATCCATCGAAGGTCAGTGACCTCGGCGGACTTACCGCACCGGACTCGGTTAGTATTATCGACAAAGGTCTGCTTAAGTCATCCACCAAAGATTTTGATAAGAACTATATCAAACATCTTTTGGAAGCAGATGTGTTAAACGCAGTACTTTCAATTCAGAACTCTGGCGTAGCCGTTATCGACTACCAGCGTGAAGAAAAGAAAGATGCGAAGAACCACTATGTCGTCTATACCGTGCAGGTTCAACCTGTTGGCGGTAAAGTCACTACGCTGCGTTTTCGTTTACCGAAGATGGCCGACGATGGTTCAACTGTTGTCAATGGCGTGAAGACCCGTTTACGTAAACAGCGTGTCGACATTCCAATCCGTAAGGTCTCTGCCAGTCGTGTGTCACTGACGAGCTATTACGGTAAGCTCTTCATGATGCGTTCTGAACTCAGTGCTTACAACTACAGTGAGTGGCTGGGTCGTCGTATCATCGCGCTCTCTATCCAGAAGAACCCTGATGTAACCAAACTGGTACTCGGTCGTGCGTTTGATCCTAAGGTGCGTGTTCCTCATTTATACGCCATCCTGTCTCAACGCTTTAAAGGCTTCCAGTACATGGACTACGAATTCAACTTTAATCGTCGTGAGATGATCGCCTTCTTTGGTGACGAGTTGGTTTCGAAGTATGCACAGAACCGTCTGGTTGTTTGTGGTATTTGTGAAGAGCAGTCATTGCTGATGGATGATAACGGCACGCTCTACCTGGCTAAAGATGATACCTTATCTAACCTGGGTGATTTCGAAACCCTGATTGGTCTGGAGACTTCTAAGGCACCGGTTGAGATCGTGACCCTCGGGATCTTTAAGCGCGCAGTACCAATCGGTCTGATCCTGGCGTACTACTATGGCCTGGGTAATCTGATTGAGCAGCTTAACCTGCAAGTACGTACCGTTAACCGCGGTGAGCGTTATCAGCTGACCAAAGACGAACGTGTGGTACTCTTTAATGATGAAGCCTTAATCTTTAACCGTACTGATCGTTTAGGTGCGATGTTACTGAATGGTTTCAACATGTACGACAAAGAGGTCAGTCGCTTCTCACGTTATGACTTTGATCGTAAGTCAGTTTATCTCAACGTGTTGTCGTCAGCCGGTATGGGTGTTCGTTGGTTACGTGAATTTGATCTGATGCGTGAAATGTACATCGATCCGATTACCCGTGATGAACTCCTGAAGATGAATGCGCCGATCAAGTTTGATCTGTTACTCATCCACGGCGTGAAGATGTTGTTAAACGACCAACACAGTCGTGAGACATCATTCCGTGAACAACGTGTGCGTGGTGCTGAACGTCTGTCGGGTGCGATCTATTTGGAACTGGTACGCGCGATGCGTATTCAGAAAGCCCGTGCGACTTCAGCGAAGGTAGGATTGGAACTTCATCCAGATGCAGTTTGGTTTGAATTGATGAAGGACACCTCAAGTATTCCAGTTGAGGAATGTAACCCAATCCATAACGTCAAAGACTCTGAGGTGATTACATACGGTGGTAGTGGTGGACGTACATCACGTTCCATGACCAAACCATCGCGTGAATACATTCCAGATAACATCGGGATGATTTCAGAGGCATCTGTGGATAACGCCGACGTAGGCTATACCGCTTACCTGTCGATGGACCCATTGATGACTGACTTGCGTGGTAACACACAAGCGGCAACGGACGATACCAACCCAACGCATATCGTGTCGACCTCCGCACTGTTAGCGCCGGCTGCAGATCGCGACTCACCAAACCGTACCAACTTCATCTCAATCCAGCACTCGCAAGGTATGTATGCGGATGGTTATCAAACCACACCGTACCGTACTGGCGCTGAGCGTGTCATTGCGCATCGTGTAAGTAAGCTCTTTGCTTACGCGGCAGAAGAAGATGGTGTGATTGCCGAGATCTCTGCTAAACATTTGATTGCCGAATATAAAGGTCGTCGAGTGGGTGTTGAGCTGGGTATCCGTTATGGTAGTGCATCGGGTACAGTGTATGTGCATCCGATCATTACAGACATGGCGGTAGGGCAGACGTTTAAGAAAGGGGATGTTCTGGCGTGGAACCGAAATTACTTCGAACGTGATTTCATGGAACCGACGCAAGTCTCCTGGAAGGCAGGGGCAATGGTGCGTGTTGCATTGATGGAGGAAGAGTTCACTTTCGAGGACTCCTCAGTTATCTCTCAACGCACAGCTTTACGGTTAGGTACCCGCACGGCTAAACCTATTGCGATTACCGTGGACTTCAATCAGGAAGTGCGTAACTTACTCCCGACCGGCACAAAAGTTGACTCGGAAACTATTTTATGTACCCTGGAAGATCCAGTGACGGCGAACCTTGGGCAGTTTGACGATGAGTCATTTGACTCACTGCGCATTCTGGCTAACAAGAACCCGAAAGCAAAAGCAGTTGGTGAGATCGCCCGTATCGAAGTGACCTATCGTGGTAACATTGACGACATGTCAGAATCGTTAGGGGTCATTGCTAACCGTTCAGATCGGGAACGCGCTAAACTCAATCGTCAATTAGGTAATGATGCCGCGAATACAGGTGAGTGTTTGACACCGGTTCGTGTACAAGGCACACCGCTGGAACTTAACCAAGCTATCATCGAAGTTTATGTGATCACACCAATGCCAACTCGTTCTGGCGATAAAGGTGTGTTTGCTAACCAGATGAAGTCTACGTTCGGTTCTATCATGCCTGATGGCATCATGACGAAATCCGGCAAACGCCTGGATGCGAAGTTTAGTAACAAGAGTATCGCTAACCGTATGGTAACCTCTCCTTACGTCATGGGCGTAACAAACGTCCTCCTCGATACCATCACACGTCGTTCCATTGAGATGTGGAAACGTCTTAAAAGGTAATAATGATGAACAAAGACATTTTAGAAGTCCAGAAGATGCTAATCGGTGGAGGCTTCAATGTCGGGAAGGCTGGAGCAGATGGTCTGTATGGACCGTCTACCCGCGAAGCCCTTCGTCAATGTATTGCCAAAGCAACAACCGGTGGGGCAGCAAGCCCCACCACTCCTATCATCACTTCAGGTGACGGGTATGACTTAGCCTGGAGTGCGAAAGTCACTCCAGAGTTCTGTCGTAAGGTTGAGCATATGGCGCAAGCATTGCTGATGCCCGATGACGGTGCGAATAACTTCATGGCCTGCATGGCTTTTGAATCTGCTGAGACCTTCAGCCCTAGCATCCAAAACCAGGGTGGTGCGCCTTATTATGGCTTGATCCAATTTGGCGATGCGGCTGCTATCGATTTGAAAACCACAACTGATGCTCTGCGTAAAATGACAGCGTTTGATCAGCTGGACTACGTGTATGAATTCTTCCGTCCCTATGCCGGTAAGTTGAAGTCACTAAGCGACATCTATATGCGCATTCTGTGGCCGAGAGCAGTTGGCCAGCCAGAGTCGTATGAACTGTGGAACAAAGCAACACGCCCAACAACCTATTTACAAAACCGCGGTTTGGACATCAATAAAGATGGTTCGATAACCAAAGCCGAGGCTGCGCAAATGGTACAGGCAAAATTGACCCGTGGCATGCAACCACAATTCCGTCGTAAGTTAACATAAGTTTTTATAAGTAAGGAGAGGTGTATGTCACAGACAGCACTGTATGATAACGCGAACGTTATTGCGAACATCATCAGCGTAGCCGCGGCCGTTCACAAGAACGTTGCGGGAAATGAATTTGCAGCTTTATCCACGCCGAAAGACCCGGATGCGGTAAACTATCTGCTTGCGGCTAAACTGCAGGCGCGTATGGCTGCCATGATTGCGAATGGAGTCAATAAATGATCAGACCATCTGAAGCAGCTGCCGGTACTGATTTAGCGCGACTGCTGACCAGTGCCGGGGTTAACCTGGTTTCTGTCAATGGCGGCCCGCTTGATGCACTGCGCATGGCAACCGATATCGTCACCCCGGTTGTCGATGACAATATCGAAAGCACACTGGTTAACCGCACTAAGTCTGTATCGCTGGGCGGTAATAATGAAGACGGTTCTCCACGTGAGATTCCATCTGAACACGGTTGGGCGAAACAACGTTTAGTCGAAGCACTGACTGCCGGCGTACAGCAGATCTCTGCTGCGGCGAAGAACGTCGTAATCCCGACGATCAAACTGCTGCATGACCGTGTCGACCAGTATGTCGATGCTAAGTCAGACCCTGCCAGTTCAATGCCGGACATCAACGTTTACGTTTATGATAAGGTCTGGGATTCACAGGTGGTTGATGGAGTTGTTACTCATTACGCACAGGTTGGTCTGGTTGGCATGCCGACCGTTGAACTGCCAGCGCTTACTGATGAACAGCTCGCTGAACTGACGCAAACCGGTTCTTCTGAGTTCGCTGATTTCGTTGGTAAGCAGCTGGGTAAGAATCCTAATCTGGCACGTGCTATTTACCAGATTTGGTTCCAGGGCGCACTGACTTCAAGTCAGGATGAGTTTGTTTATCTGAGCCGTGTGCTGCAGACGAACAACACTGATCGCAACATCCAGGTGTTTGGTAATGACGCGCTGGATACTCGTCGCGTATACGAGCCGCTGGTGATGGCTTACCTGATGGCCGATAACCTGTATAACAACCCAATCACTAACAGTGGTTTGTCAGGCGACCGTTATGCCATGGTTATGTCTGCTTTCCGCGCACACTTCGCTAAAGTCATTGAGCGCATCTATCGTACACGCATGGGTAACCTTGATCGTAAGATCTTGATCATCAGCATGCCTGTAGCAGATGGCTGGCGTTTAAATGGCTTGTCAAGCGAAACCCTGCTGCTGAACGGCGATGTTTATCAGTGGTATCTGCAAGGCGGCGGTTCGGTCGAAGGTATCCTGGGTAACGTGCATGGCGAACGTTCTGTCAATGCGCGTACTATCCTCGATGCGAAAGATCGTAACGAAGCGGAATACGAGCGTGTTAGTTCGTTAGCCAAATCTCTCGCGATCACCAACAAGCACACGCTGACCATTCAGGGTATCATGAACGCGGTGGACAACCACATCGTTAATGAGATCTCTGATGCACGCTGGAAGGAGATCTACGAGAAGTACAGCTACGAGCAGAACAAGAACGATGCCATCACGGATATTCGTTACTATATCTCCACGCTGCAATCCGTACCAACCTACCAGGCAGTTGACGACGTGCTGACCTATATCGTGACTAACATGATCTACGGTCCGCTGAACGTCTCTTCCTTCTTGAATGCCATGGCCAACTACCCGGACCAGACTCTGAGCCCGCGTGAAATCGCATCGCATGTTGAGATGGATATCGTGATCGACAACTTGCTGCAGATGACCTACTACACCGGCGTTCGCTAACCTAACAGGATGGAAACATGGACCTGTCTACATTAACACGCAACAAAGACAAGGTCCGTGCCAACCTTGTGGAGTTAGACGATAACTCGGTGGTAGCAAGAGAGGGGTGTAAGATTTACATCCCTGGTCGTTACGTCAACAAAGGGTTGGCAGGGATCGGTGACTCGATCTGGACCGTGGGTATCTACACCATGGTGACGGACTCTGGTTACTATTGCGCTGCGCTTGGCCCTGCATTAATCGCGCTGGAACCAACTGATATCCGCCAGGTAAAACTGGATGGTAACCCGTACTATGAATTCTCATTTGCGCCGGGTGCGACAGTTATTAAGTCAACAGTTGTCGGTAAGAACGATCGTATTATCGGACCGCTCTTTAATGAGTTCATTATTAATGGTAATGTGAACTACGGGTTTAACTTGCTCGATCTGATTAAGCTGTTCAAGCTTTCACAGAAGTACTGTGGTTTCACCATGGGTACGAACAACCAGATCTTCGAAGCGATTATCAACATCATCGCTCGTGACAGCAAAGATCTCAACAAGCTGTATCGCTACACAGTGACATCGCTTGAAGATATCTACACTAACCCGCCTACCATTATCGGTCTGCGTAATGCGGCTAAGACGTCGACGAACACCGTGGCGAAACTGGTGGGTAGTTATTTTGCGGATGGCTTAGTCTCTGCATTGATCAATCCATCAGATCGTGTAGAAGGCGTTGAAGAGATTTTAAGGAAATAATTGTGGATAACACTACGGCGCAAGCTATCGGTAATTTTCTTGATCTTTTTCCCAATAGCATTCGTAATAACGTGGATATCGTGGAAGCGCCGGAAGGTGGCACCATTGCTTTCCACATCAGTACTAACCCGAAGATCAAAGTATTCGAGCCTCGGGTCTCTCGCCGGACCATGAATAAAGAAGACCGTAGTGTTCCAAGAGTTTCTGCTGCTGCTACCTTAAACGGTTGTCTCTCTGGATACGCTGCGGCAATCTTTGATTGGGAGACACCTGGTCCGTGGGCTGGCGGCTGGAAGATCTATGCACTACGTTATGATCTGGCGTTAAAACCGAATAAGAAGATTCTGGCTGATGTCGAGAGCACTGAAGAGATCTGGCTCGTTGGTTACGATAAAGAACACCGGGTTTATCCGGCTGTCCCAATGGGTGAGTTCTTTTTTACCTCGATTGCCCGTCAGTCTACTGGCGAAAAGAATCGACCGCGGAAACTTGCGGTTACGGCATACATTCGTGTTGGCGAAGGCTACACGCTTCCTTTGAATAAGACTACGTTATTACGCTCAGGATTTTACCAACTCACGTATAACGACTACTATCAGGCAATGGATCTTCGGAACCCGCAGGATGTTATCGTTAAACCTATTTCAGAGTCTGTGTATCAAAGCTTTAAAAAGTTAGATGCCGGATTGCTGAGTTATTAACTTATTCGGTGAAATCATGCCAGCTAATATTTCCTTTACCTGTCAGGTGCTTCGCGGTACCAACAAAGCAGGTTTGTTAAAGCCGGATGCTAACGGGTATTATACCGTTGTACTCGGTGGATTTAATATCCGCAATGAAATGGGTAACTTCTACCCGTTCAACAAATACCTGGAAGAGATCTTTAAGAACAGCTCAACCTTCATGCGTAAGATCGAGAAGGGGCAGCTGCGCGGAGAGTGTGATCATCCGCAACCGTGGAAAGGCATGACCGAACGTGAATGGTTTAGCCGTCTGCGTAAGATCGAAACCAGTCGTGTATCACATCACATCCGTAACGTGACGCTGGACTTCAACAACTATCGTAGTCAGCATGGCGAAACCATGGTGGCGGTATTAGGTGAAGTCAAACCTGCCGGTGGTGAACTCGGTGATAAACTGCGTGCCTCATTAGAGAACCCGGATGAAGACACTGCCTTCTCTGTTCGTTCTCTGACACTGGACCAACCAATGGTTACCGGTGCATGGCGTAAAGATATCTACGAGTGCGTGACCTGGGACTGGGTAGAAGAACCTGGTGTGCGTAATGCCACTAAGTATCATTCGCCTGGGCTAGAGTCATTCGACTCGTATGAGTTCTCTGCACAAACTGTTGGCGATATCCTGCTGTCTGGTAACGCTAACGTGGGTTATGGTTTAGAAGCTGACGCAACTGACCCACAACCACTGCGTGACCTGATGAAAGATTATCAGGCTGAAGCAGGTAGTAAGATCCTCACTCGCAAGTCCTTTATGCGTTGGTAATCTAAGGGCAGGGGAAACCCTGCCTTTATGCCGTCTGTAAAATCGTACCGACCTTCCTCTTAGTATGTACAAAAATCTTAACCGGGAATTCATCATGATTGACGCCCCTCATGATTTGGTCAAAGCAATCTTTGCCATGAATGACTTAGCGCTCTTTGTTGAACGCTATCAAAACGCCCACAGTCGCATTGTAACAGCTTTTAGTAATGCAGCTATGTCGTTGGATACTTCTGACAAGAAAGTTCGTGACAATGTGTTAGCGGAGCTTTTAAAGGATATCTCGGCCATCATTATCGGACAACCTGTCACCAAGCCCTGGCCTTTGGTTGATATGAACCCGTATCACATTGGTCTGGCCTATCGTCAGGAGTTCCTATCCCTTGTCATCAATGATGATATCGGCATGGAGCACATTAACCTGTTTATCAACAAAGTGTACTTTCCGGCATTGCGTCTTGATGACTTGCAAGACGTGTTAATGAAAGAAGGGAAGAATGCAGTGTGGACTGAGCGCGTAGTAAATGCGATGGCAGGTCTTTGTCACCAAGCGGCTTGTCTGCGTACGGCTGATGCGCTAGATATTCCTAAGTCGGAAGATGTAGCCCGTGAGTATGCTAACAACTGGGTGGAGCAGAAAGATGGATAAGTCATTAGCAACGCTTGTGAAAATGTTGGCAAACGATTATGCGTGTCGTATTGAAAAAGATCGTTTCAATGGCGTGTTACCAAAGACGTTGCACATGCGTTCATTGCGCCAAGCAAGTGATGCCGTCATCGATCTGACTAAGGTCACTTTGTCGGCTGCGTCTCTGAAAGACCTCGATTCAAAAAATTCATAAACCTATATTACCAATGTGCTAAGTATACTCTGTGTAATACCAGTACATTTAACTCCAGTAACGAAAAGGAAAGAATCACATGAGCAAGACTACCGATGTAAACGCAACTACCCGCGCTTTGGCTGACTCTCTGAAATCAGCGATGACCAAAGGCACTAACGGCGGTTACACTGCAGCAGAAGGCTGGTACGGCGAGAACCTGCCAGAAGGTCTGACTGTGGAACAGCGTCAACGTTTCGACGAGCATGACAGCTCCGTTACCGCAGCAACGGTACTGGCACTCGGCGAACTGGCAATCCCGGATATGAAAGAAAACGCGGATATCACTGAAGCGACTGTTTCTATCAATCTGGGTGCAAACCGCATTAACGCCTCTGTACTTCGCGACTACACCAACGGCAAAGAAGCCTATCATGGCCATGCAATTGCAAGCTATGAAGTGAACAGCGCTGGCGTGAACCGTGGCGAACTCGGTCTGGCAATGACTGCAGTCCGTAACCTGGCAGATGAACTGCTGGGCTAAGTAAAGATGTAACCACGGAAAGCTTAGACAACTTTCCGTGTCAAACATATCCGGCCATAAGGCCATCCACTAATAAAGTGTGAAAGTCAACTTCACGCATTAGAAGTGCGCCCGAAAGACATTCAAAAAATAGACAAAGTAATCAAAGGTGCGGACCGGAAAAACCGTACCTTTCTTTACTGTGTTTAATTCCAAACACGGTACTCACCCTCAGCATTCAGAAAGAATGCCAAATGAAAGGATAAAGTACATGAAACTCAATATCGATGCGAACGTAATCAAATCTCCTCTGCAAAGTGAATTTGTGATTGCTGATCGTATTCAGCTCGAAACGGATAGCCTGTCTATTATGCTTAACGCGATAGACATCAACGTCCCGATCAACAATATCAACACCGGTACGTTCAACGAGTTCCGCTATGAAGGTCGCCAGAAAGAAGGTAACTGGATGGCGTACTGGGTCGCTGTGAAAGCGAAAGACCTGATCGAACTCTATCCGCATATCCATGCGCATCTACCTGGGGCGGTACGTAACCAAACGCCTTATGATTTCCAGATGAGCATTGGTTATGGCATCGAGCCCCTCAAGGCATTTGAACGAGACCCTAATCAACCAGCATCCCGTTACATCGAAGTGAATGCCGTCGAAGCCGGTAGCGAAGAGCTTGCTGTACGTCAGGTGTTATCTGCAGTTGCCGGTCAGTTACTGACAAGCCACCGCGATAACGCACACTTCGTAAACATGATTAGTGTGCATATTGCCGAACAGTTAATCCATTTGGGGATGACTCACTTTAAACAAGGTGATCTCAAGTTCAACGGATTCCTGCGGACACACAACGGCCTGGTTCAAACAGAACGTATGTGGCGTCTAGGCAATCCTGGTACCGGCAAACTGTCTCTGCGCCAGACGTTGCTCACGCAACAAACTGGGCCTAATACCCGCACTACTCATTTGGTCAATGCAGATGACCATCAGGTATACGGGATTGATGGTAAGTACGAACAGCCGAACGGTTCCATGAACGCAGGTTTTATGCCAGGTTTCAATTCATTCACGGGTGGTAACCAAGGTCATTACAACACGCCTGGCTACGCTCAGCAGTACGGCATGCCAGCAGGACCGCTGTCATCAGATGGTCCAAACTATCAGCCGATGAACATGCCAATGCAATTCGGTATGGAACCAGGTATGAATCCGATGCAACAGCTGGCAAACAGTGCGCCAAATCAGTCCGTGACTATGCCTGGTGTTAAACCACTGATGGAACACACACCTGAAGAGTTACGCAAGTTGATGCCTTCGATGTACGGCAATGTATCAGACAAAGTTGAAACTGCGCCAGTGCCAGCTATCAACAATCGCACTCTGACTGAAAGTGATCTGGGGCCACGTAACGAAGACACGCCAATCGTCGGTAAGGTGGTAAGCATCGAAGTAGCTCCGGTGCTGATTACCGAAGACACTGCATCAGTGGTTACCGATGGTAGTCACAATGCATACGGCGTATATCGTCGCGAGAAACAAGATGATACGACCCTTGCAGTACATATCGGTGATTTCCTTAGCGCCGATCTGGCTGTGAAGTATGCTATCAAAATGGGTAAGTTCTTTAACGTGTATGTTGACGACTACGTTAGCGCTCCTCCTGTAGAAGCTAACGAGTAATTAGTTTCCTGACAATAATAAGGGGGTCGGCATGACTGACCCCCAGTTTTAACATTCGCCATGAAGGGGCCTGGAGCCCCTTTTTTTTTACCCCAATATAAAAGAGATGACAGGCGATGACCTGTTGTCCTTTACCCAACTCTTTTTTTTTATTCAAAGATTATACACAGCTCATTTATAGTGAGGTTTCTATCATGAACATTTGGACCATGCAAATCGCTAGATGGAAACTCGCTAAAGATCGCGGTATCGTATTTATCGACACCACCATTAAGTCCGCTAAAGAGTATGCTTTCCTGGCCCCTACTTGGGATATGGTCATGGGACATAAACAAGGTAGCATCAGTGATAACGGATACACTGAACTTTACTATGAGTTGTTAAGATCCCGTTACAAAGCGGATAAACAACCCTTTCTAAAGCTTTTGTCAGATTTTAAAGATTGTGATATTGCCATCGCTTGCTATTGCACAGCGGGACAATTCTGCCACCGTCATTTGCTTGTAAACATTTTGCAGGCAATCGCAGTTAAAGAAAAGATACCTTTCGATTATAAAGGTGAGCTTATTTTAGGAGAGCACGTAACATGAATTCTGTACCATTGAGTTACGCCCCGGTACAAGGAGCGACTGAGGTCCCTTCCATGGAGATCCTTAACCCACCAAAAGGTGCACGAGGTGTCCGTGGTCAAATGGTACTGCGTATCTTTCATCGTGTGAATAACATGATCATTCACACTGAAGAGATGATGGTGCCGGTTTACAACATGCGCCCTTGTGATATTAACATGTTTCTTTTCATGGACCCAACTATGCAGTATGGTTCCTCGCCGTTGGCGTCAGGTGCTTATACTGTCGATGGAAAGATTTATATGGACATTGAAGTTAATTTGGAGAAGATGCCCATTTCGTCGCAAGATGTTAGTCGTTATTGTTTGGCTCTGTTTCAAAATCGTTTTCGTATTTCGCAGATGGAATCAAATTAATTTCAAGACTATATCACTTGCGTGAGCAATAATAAGATAAAAAGGTTTTGACTATGCGTATCCTAGCTTGGCTGAATAACCAGATTGATTGGTTCCTCGCCAACAATACAGCCCAAATCCTGTCTGCAATATTTGCGCTATTGATTATCTGCATGCTGGGTTGGGAAGCACGTACTGTTCGTCAAACCACCAAGTTCGAAAATAGCTTACGTCTACTTATTGGTAAGTATAACTTGTACGAACCGAAAGATGTCATGGCATTGAATGAACGTGCTAACGACATGTTTGAACTCTATGTGGAAAGTTTACATGAATGCGGGATTCCTGTGTATGACAGGCAAGCAGAAATGGAACACTTTATAACGGGGTTCTTTCACGGATATGTTATTGGACGACGGGTGATAGAAAGAGTGCATCCAGATCCTAATGTAGTGAAAGTATTTGAACGGCGTTTTTACAACTATCTTGACAACATCAGATAAACCGGCATAAAGGAGAGACCCCCGCGAGGGAGTCTCTCCTGTCTTATGCTGATTTTTTTTTTGATCAGTTAGTGACCTGGTTATTACGAGCGTCTTCAACATCCTGCGCGTAACCATGCTTGATCGCCTGCACATCAGCGGTGATTTGCTTCATGCGGTCTGGCAGATCTTGCGTGTACGGGTTAGCGTTCAGCGGAGCAGTATCTTTAAGGATACGAGCAGCCAGCTGATCAACGGCCAGGTTCATGATGAACGTACCGGTGAACTCGATGCTGTGCACCCAGTCAGCTGCACCCTGAGACTTGTCGAAACGAGACTCGCGAGTACCAGAAGACTTAGGACGCATGTTAACACCCAGATAGGCGTTAATGACTTCCAGACCAGTCGGGTCAGATTCAACGTACAGGCAGACCATTGAGATCATGTCTGGCAGTAAATCTGTCGGCGGGTTAGGGTAGGTCATGATCAACGGACGTTTAACATCCGGGTCCATGATGAACAGACGGATCCACCACTCGAACAGAGTACCGTGTGGGAAGCCGTACTTTTCACCGATCTCATGAACCGGTACAGGTTGCTGTTGGGTAACGTTACCTGGGTCGTGCTGTTCAGCACCGGCACCGCCGGCAGGCTGAGTGAAGTCATCAACCGTCAACGCGCGCTGGAAACCCGTAATAGTACGGGTGTGTTTTTCCATCACGGTTTTGATGTGACCATGCCACAGTTCAGGATGATCCAGATAACGGATAGCACCAGGTGTTTCGAGAACGAAACAGCGCAGTTGCTGCTGGCGGAAGCCGGCGTTGTCAACGTAACGTGCGAGGTTGGCGTTGAAGCCAAAGTAACCGCCCGTGAGGGCGTTTACCATGGTTGCGTTCGTGAACGCTGCCGGACCTACCCCAGGCTGGGCGGTACTGTCAGTAAAACGTGGCATATTACACTAAGTCCTCTTGGTTACGTGAGACGACCGTGAAGCTGCCGACGTACATGCCTTTATTAAAGGCTGCACTCACCTCACAGGAGTAGCGGACGCGTGAATTCTGGTCTGCGATAGTACGGAACGAGTTCACGCTGATAACAACGCGGTTGTCGTAACGGTCCTTACACAGGTTTTCCAGAATACGGTTCAGCTCGCTCAGAGTCTGCGCGGTGGTACGGCGAGTGTCCACACCTAACATGCGATACGCCTGCTGGCACATTTTCTCAATGTCCACACAGATCGCCAGCGAGATTTCGTCACGCAGCACGGATGCTTCGGTATCGTACACGGTCTGCACATGCAGAACATACGCTTGCTTACGGTTATAAGTTTGCGCATAGTTCAGGCCCAGGCCCCACTCGGTATTACGAACTTCGTTTGGTTCCCAAAGTGAATCCAGGTTTTTCAACAACTGCACTTTGTTGTTTTCAGCTGCGTCGTACGCAAACGAGTTCTTCAACACGCCATCAGCAGCACCCGCATAACGAGAACGCTTATAAGCATGATCCAGCAGATGCGGGTAGAAGTCATCGCCATCATCTGACGCTAACTGACCAGACTGCATGAAGAACACTGCACGACAGGTTGAGGTGCCGTACAGGGATGACTCTGGGTAGAGCATCGCGTAAGCACGCAGAGACGCCGCCATAGAACGTTGTTCCAGACTTGACAGGCGAGCACCACCGGCAATGAAGGTACCAACGTAGCAGACGATGTCTTTACGTTTACCCAGCAGAGAGATCATCGACTTCTTGGTTTCGATACTGTAGCCAGCATCCCAGTAAGCCGATACCGGATAACGTGCATCATCCAGCATCTCGATGTCTTCCAGCGCACCGTAGTTGTCGAACTGCTCTTTACACAGCGCGTCGTATACGGAAGTCGGGGTAATCGCTTTGCCGTTGGCATCAGTACCAGACAGCGTACCATCAGAACCACCTTCAGCATAATAGATCGCTGTGTCGTTCAGGTTGATGCCGCCTTCAGCAGCGCCTTGCAGACGGAAGGTGTAGTAAGGACTGCCGTAGAAGTCCACACCGCCGATGAAGTTGATCTGATGCTCGGCATTTTCACCTTGCAGCAGGCCAGTGTTCACAGGTTGCTCTGCCGCGTAGATCTGCTTCAGAATTGCATCCAGGTTAGACTGATACACATACAGCCCGTCCATTGGACCCGGCATTGGGGATGTGCCGTCATCACCGCTGTTCGCGTAATCACGCAGACGGATCGCCAAACCATACTTCGTGTCAGTCGCTTTATCAACGACGTCCTTACGGAAGGCAAAGTTGATATTAGACGCACGGTCCAGTGTCAACTTAGTCACCGCAGTGGTTTGTGCATTTGGACGTTCGAAGAAACGCAGACGATAGAGCTGGCTCAGCTGATCAACGGCAACATTGCTGTTCAGTGGGTCAGTGCTCTTAGTCGTTGGTGCCCACAGAGACAGGCCAACGTTATTACCGTATGCACCTGGAGTAGAAACTTCCAGATCCAGAATCGGGTAATAATCAGACTGAACGCCAGTACTTGACATCAGCTGACCTTTGCGCTTCTCAGAAGTGCCGAACGGTTTTGCAGAGTCACGGTTAACCACCAGACGACCGACCAGACCAGTTGTAGTCGTGTCTTCGAAAGTTGGATTACCATCTGCATCTTTGACCACAGCGCCATCTTCATCGCGCGCATAGTCTTTAAACGTGTCAGCGACGAGTTCAATCCCCAGAGTGAACATCGCTGGCTTAATCGCATCAGCCGGCAATACGCGCTGAACGATAAGGGTATTTGCCGCCTGGCTAAAAATGTTCGCAAAGGCAGAGCCCATTGTGAAGAACTTAGACAGGTGGTTAAAGGTTGATGAACCATACAGCGTGGCCAGCAGCGTCGGGTCGATCAATTGGGGCTTGAGATCACCGCGCTCTGCCAGTAAGTAGATATGCGGAAGGTGCTGGGGGAACACCTCCGGCACAGCTACCGGTGCTTTTACGGAATCATCCCTGATACCATTCAGGATAAACCGTGGTGCACCGTTGGAGATATTTGACATTACTGTCTCCTTCACTATCGATAGTTTGTTTGTTTGTCACTTGCGGGAAACTTAGTTTGCCTTAATTAAGGTCTACCACGTACATCCTGTTTACCCGGGAGTAGAAAGTAAATGGTATGGTTCACTATTAGCTTTAACCCTATCAGTGCCATAGAATAAAGTGTTATTCTTAACATAAACGCCTATAGAGGGTTTTTATCGATGTTTAAGTCCCCTTACAATACCACGACCGCACGTTGGATGCCGGGGTTGGATGGTATTAGAAAAGAATTGCGGTTGGCGAAAATTGAACGGCGTTTGACTCCTGCATCCACAGCGATTCCGGTTAGTGACCCTCTTGGCGCTGCTCCATCAAGTAGTGATCGACTGTGGTATGTCGTCAGTGGTTTGCCAGGCGTAGAACGCATTCCTCCTTTTATGCACCCTGTGATGTTTACCGATACCTTAGGGCGGGAAAACATGGCAGTGGATCTAAGAGCAGCTGTTGGTCTCAATCCGACCGGTCAAGGCTTGGTTATCCGTAACCGAAATGGTCAGCTCGATGCCGAGCAATTAATCGTACGTATGAAAGCGACCTGGCATTGGGAATCCGAACCACGTGGCCCAAGCGACATGCTTAACATGAGTCCAATTCCAATGCGTATCTTTGCACGTTGGTTAACGGAATCTGTTGCGCGTCGTATTGGTCTGGATTACGACGCAGTGCCACGTTACCTGGTGTACGCTTCCTGGTTCTACTTCTGTCAGTTCTTTGAAGCATCTCAGATGAGCGATGACCTGCGTATGCTCGCCATTCAAAAGATTTCCACTCAAGGCAAACTTGCCCGTAATATCGTGGCGGATGTTTTGATAGATGTCGACTATATTGGCAGCATCACAGAATTCTGCGATAAAGCACAATCCGTGGTTGGCGCTGATCAATTAAGTCTGGTTGATGTGAAGACCATTATTACCTTAGCGGGTTCTGCATGGTTTGGTCAGAATGCCAAAGAAGCCGGCGGCGTTGCATTGGAGTATCCGCCAATGTTCCTGTCGATGCTCTATGGTTCGCTCGGTAACCGTGCTTATCGTAATACTGCCATTGGTACTATTGCCGATCGCAAAGATTACAAACAGGATTCAGCTATTTTCCTGCGAGCCTTCTTAGGAACGATTAACGATTAAGCGGGGTGTGTATGACAAGTCCGTTAGTGGAACATGCGATTGAATACGCATGGGCCAACCCACAAGCGGATAGACAACACGTTCTACGTCTGGCAAGGGTGTCACGTGATGTCGGTGCTATGAACTACACCAGAGTCATGCGCATCGATATCCCCTTGCCAACACGAGAAGAAGTCTATCACGTTTTTCAGATCGGACAGAACCACCCTTGGGAGTGGAACTTTGGGACACGTTATGTCACCCCGATCCCGTATGAGACTTGGATACCATTAACTGAACTCAATGAGAAACAGTTGCTGGTCACCAACGCTTATATGGACAATGGTGTGCAGTTTCCTAATGCCGGCGTATTTGTACGCATGCGTTATGATCATAACATCATTGTGGCTGTAAAACAATTTGCCAATATGACCGTGCCGCGTAACGTACAATGTTATCTGCGCGTGTACTCGAATGCACAATTCGAAGACGGTGATCTGTGGGGGCTTGCCATTGAGAACTTCGGTGGCATGTGTGTTAACCCAACCCAAGTCCTTGAATGGCAGAACCGTTATCTCACATTAAAGAACAGCGGGAAAGGTTTAGCACAAGCATTCTTAAACGGTGTGCTGGTTGATGACTTTCCACCAGGTAGTTACCGGGCCCGCGATTGGATTGATGTTCGCTACGATGCATCAGTGCGTAAAGTCGTTGACTTCAAAGTGGAAGATTTACTTTCCTTTATGTCGACCAAAGACAAGAAGCGCAAATACATCGTTCACCCTCCGCGTGGCAGCGATGATTTTGATGTCATCTATCATGATGACCTCGACTTCTGGTTAATTGGCCCCGATGGTAAAGGTGTGTACTTTCACCGTAACCAGCCAGATGCAGTACGTCAGTTAACTCATCGTGATTACAGCGTGGCAGTCGCTTACGTTGCTAACGCCGTGATTAACTTCCCAGCCTGGTTGAACGTTGATCAACTGACCTTGCGGGTAGTGATGCGTCGTGGTGGCCGTGAGAACACATTGGTTCATGAGGCACATCGTCTGAAAGAGATGTATAAGCTTCCTGACAATCTGATTCTGCAAGCCTTCCAGGGAATCGATTCTACGCTGCCTGAATGGTCTGCTGACGGATTAGAACAATCCTGGTACAATACGCTGCTTGGCACGCCGTATCCTTTCCTGGATACCCCTGTGGTGCGTGATGCGTACGGTTATAATGCATTAACGAAAGTGATGGCAGATACACCGGTTCTTACAACCACGTCAGGTCTGGGACAGATTGCACCACTGGCACCTTCTCTTCGTGAGAATGCAACGGTCTACGAATATGATGCGGATGGCAAATATCTGGGTTACCAATACTGGATTGCCGGTAGTCGTTATATTGCCCGTAGTCCTAATTGCGCGCTGATCGAACCTCGCAGTGGTCAGGTATCGAAAACCCTTGACTATGTCTTTGGTAATGCGATGGTCCCCTTGAAAAAGGAATATGGCTATCGCTTGTATCAGGCTAAGTGGGTTGAAGGTGTGGTTGATGAAACCACCTGGATCGATGTGACCAACGACAGCAGTGTTGCAAAGGTTGATAACGGCGTAGTCTCCTGGTTACACAACCCAGTACGACGTGTGGGCTTGGTGTTGTTTAACAGCAAGTTCTTAGGGTATGACTTCACGCTGAACTACGCGGACAAGTCTCTGACGTTTGCAATTACCCATACCTGGAGCTCAGGTGGATTGCTCTCGCCGTTCCCGTTAGGCCAGATTGAAGTTATCATGAATGATTACTCGCTCATCCCAGGGCTTGATTACTTCATGGACTTCCCTCGGATTGTTGTGGTGAATAAAGACTACATCAACCAAGGCGGTGCACAACGTTTCACTGTGCGCTGTACTGGCTTTGCGCAATCTGACATGTCACTGCAACCTGTCAACGATGCTGGCTGGCTGATCTTTAATCAGATCTCTGCCAACGATGTGTACAACTTACGTGATGATCGTACAGTGCGGTGTATCCTGCGCGGTAAGGTTGTTCGTAAAGAAGATCTGGTCTTCACTGAAGATCTGATGGCGCGTACACTGACAGCGTCTAGCAACGGCGACCCGTATCACATCACAAACGTCATGGCTTCAGTGCGTGAAGTCAATGATTACGACAGCTATCCGCTGCGTGATGCTTCCATTGATTTGGACAAGCGTCTATCAGCATATCTGACTGCACATCGCCCGCAACCTGATTTAGGTAGCCCTGCGGTGATTGATGACAAGTACACCTTGTACTCACCTTTCCTGTGTAAGATCATCAACGACATTCGTTTGAAAGTCTTGGTCGTCGGAACAGGTTGGCAGTCTGATCAGAATCTGGATAAAATAGTCACCCCGTATAAATGGTGGTTGAATTACGATCCCTCTATCAAAGACGATATGGATTGGACTTATGTGCAAGTACATCCGCACAATGAGGAAACCGCTATCCAGGTGACTGCTGTCGAATACGCATTCCTGAACCGTATCATTGCTCTTTACCTGAGTAACCGCGTTCAATTGTCTGGGCATCTCACGATCAAGCAGGATACCTAATAATGAGTGATCCTTTATCAAACCTTTTCGCCAGTAAGCAGACGGTTGCCGTGGTGGCCAAACCAACCATTCGTGACGAGAAAGATGAATGGCGCATTTGGAACCGCGAGGTCATTTACGTCCCTGGCGTTCCGGTAACGGAAAAGACCAACTACATCGTCCCCAAGTTCAATGATCTTGTTTGGGATAAGTCACAAGGTTGGTTCTATGTATCACATGTCGACCTGGAAGGGGACCTGACCTCTACGCTGGAAGCATGGCAGCCGGCTATGACTGAAGGCGGTGATCAGGATGATCTGGTTGTGCTGGGTAACATCTCCCGTCTGACCAGCGAGTTCATTATCTGTGCAATCGACTATTCACAGATGCCACCGACTATGATCGTTGACGATCGTATCCAGATCAATGGTTCCATGGCGAAATATGCCAAGGTGTTCCTGGGTGTGGATATCGGTACAGCCGGTCAGGTCGTAAGCTGTGTGTTTGATAGTTCAGGTAACGTAGTCAGTGAGAACATTCCGCTCGAACTGATTGCACTGCCAGGTCTGTTAAACAAAACCATTCGTCGTCCTATGGTCTGTAATGTGAGCGGTCACTTGGATGATGGCGAGATCGTGTCACTGGTTGTTTACGATGACAAGGGTGGTTGGATTCCGCCGGTGTACCGCATGACCGTACAGAACTCTGCCTTTGTTCGTCAAGCTGAGTCTGGTCAGAAGTACATCAAAGGCATTCAGTTGCTTTCGCCATTTACTTCAAGCAGCGATCCATTGCTGTTAGAAATCCCGGTGAACGTCAACAGCCTGGCATCGATCGAATTGCGTGGTCGGGTATGGTACAGTGATAACTCTTATAAAGACGTTACCATTGATGGCACGAAGATGGTACTGAACGGTGCGAAGGAATATATCCCAACCATCGTCGGTCAACGTGCTAATGTCACCCTGACCTATTTCTTGTCTTCTGATGAGAAAGCAATCGATGCGAATGGCGGTGAACTTACCCATAAAGACGAAACCTACGACATCACCACGGTCGAAGCGATCGGTGCTTATTCACCGAAGCTGTATGGTTATCCGCTCTGGGATGTGAGCCTTGGTGCGTTTACCAAAATGTCATGGTGGCTTTATAACCTCGATCGTCAGATCGCGTATGAAGTTACTGATAAAGTTGACATGGCGGTGAACTCCCCTGCATTCGACCCAGCGTTGTTTGGTACTGTCCAGCATCTGAAAGCCGCAGTGACTTTATCGCAGGTTGATAGTCGCTTTAAAGCTTATCGTCATGTGCAGGCCATCGATGTCACGCTGTATCAACCGGCAACGTTAAATGGCACAGCATGGACAGTTGGTTTTGACCCAGGTCAGAATCCTGTTTACGGTCCAGGGCTGAAATGTACCATCAAGTCCATGGCTGCAAATGCGCGTACCCTGCGTGTTGATTCTGGTCTGGCGACATACGCTGATTGGTTAGAGCAACTGTATTACAACATTCGTCCGCTGCGTGCGGTTAACTCAGAAACGAAAGCGCCTGAGCCAACCCACTTCATTCTCTACATTGACAGTACGCACGAATACCGTTTCCCGATTGCCAATTGGAACCAAGACCTCACAGTTGATATTAACGTGAGCAATGGCCAGTCGGTCTGGGTGAAATGGATTAAAGCAGATGCAGGTAATACTGAACTGCAGCTGGGTGTATCTTCACTGGTAGCGAAAACAGCTTAATCGTAATAACCTGGGTTGGTGGGGTGACCTGCTAACCCAGTTACTTTTATGCGGAACAAAAAATATGATCCTTTATTCAAACGACTGGATTAAATACCAAACGCAACCACACGTGCATTACGAGACACCGAATAAGTCTTTTACTGAAATGGCCGCGAAGTATTACGGTATGAATGTGAAGAACTGTTTATTCCATCTCTCGTTATTCAACCGTTCGTTGATTGGTGTCGATCCCCATTCTCCCAATTTGACTACTGAGCAGAAGACAGCAATTGCGGCAGAGTGTGCGATTAACTTTTGGTATTTTATTCGTGAGGTCATCCGCATTCCTGTAAAAGGTGTGGAAGGTGGTATCTCGTATATCGCTAACCGCGGAAACCTGGCGCTATCATGGCTCTACCTTTGCCACATCGATACCTTTCTGATACAACCACGTCAGACCGGTAAGTCGGTATCTACTGACTGTTTGATGTTGTGGCTCATTTACTTTGGTTCATCGAATAACTCCTATTCACTGATTACCAAGGGTGACCTTCGTGCGGAGAACATTAAGCGTATCAAAGGGATGCGTGATATGTTACCGGGCTATCTTGTTCACCGTGATAAGAAAGACCCAGACAACTCCGAGTGGATCGGTTATCTGAACCTGAAGAACGTTTATAAAGCAGCGATCGCTCAGGGTAACGAAACCGCAGCAAACAACTTAGGTCGTGGTATTACCACGGCAACCATCCACATCGATGAAGGCCCGTTCCTTTCATTCATTGACGTCACGGTTCCGGCAGCACTGAACGCCACAACCAACGCCCGTCGATATGCTGAGATGAACGGCACACCTCACGGCAACATCTTTACAACAACGGCTGGACGACGAGATTCACGTGAAGGTAAATACTTCTACGGCATCTTGCAGAAAGCGGCTGTGTGGTCAGAGATCTATTTGGATTGCGTTGACTTCAAAGAACTCTCTGAACTTATCATGAACAACAGCGGTTCGGCGGCACCGGCTGTCAACATTACCATGTCACATCGTCAGCTAGGGTATACTGATGAATGGCTGCGTAAAGTTATCGCACAGAACCAGAACACCAAAGATTCAGCGGAACGTGACTATTTAAACCGTTGGACCTCTGGTAACTTGACATCACCTCTTTCCATCGCACTGAACGAAAAGGTCACATCGTCAATGCGTGAAGTCGTCTGGGAAGAAGTCACCAAACAGAAATATATCATTCGCTGGTATATCTCAAAACGTGACATTGAAGAGAACCGAGGCAAGACCCATTATGTGATTGGGATGGATACCTCGGATGCAACCACCACCGGGGATGGTATCACAGTTGTTATTCGTGATATCCGAGACATGGGTGTGGTCGGTGTCATGAACTTCCGTAACACTAACTTAGTACCTGTCTCCCAGATGGTTGCTGAGCTTTTGATTACTCACACTAACTCAACTCTGGTTATCGAACGTAACCGTGCTCAGAACTTAATCGATCACTTATTGATTGAACTTCCTAAGCGTGGTATCGATCCATTCAAACGCATCTACAATACTCTGACAAACGATCAGACCGTTCGTCGTACAGAGTACCAGGAGATGGCGTCAACACCACTGGGCCAACGTACGCAGGAGTTCTATGACTCCAAACGTACTTGCTTTGGTTTCTGGACAGGTGCTCAAACTCGTTCGTTACTGTACGGTACTGTGTTACAAGAATCGGCTAAGCAAACAGGCTGGCTTGTTCGTGATGCGGAACTGATTAGTCAGATTACTGGACTGGTTGCTAAGAACTCGCGTGTAGACCACAAATCAAACTCACACGATGACTTGGTTGTTGCCTGGCTGCTCACGTATTGGTTTATCACCGATGCACGTCACCACGATTGCTACGGTATTAACGTTGGACAGGTAATGTCCGTCAAAGAGCGTACTCAAGTCTTCTCCGTGCAAGAAGAGGCATGGATCGAACAGCAAGAGCGCTATCGTGCCGAGTTGAGCGACATTATGGATCAACTCAAATCAACCACGAACCCAATGCTCCTCACCCGCCTTGAGAAGAAACTGGTGTTTGTGAAATCGAAGATTGTAGCAACGGATGAAGCTGCAGTCACTGTAGACCAACTATTACAAGAGGCGAAAGAGGCGAGATCATTGCGTGCACGAACTGATCGTGTTAACAGTTCTCCACTCCGTCGCCAAATGGGCTACAAGCCACCTAGCGCACGACGTACGTTTGCTGGGGCCGGTTTCTTCTAAGCCCGCTTGTACATTGTGACATAAGTCACCAGATATATAAGGGCTATGTCACAATTCAATTGCGAGGTACCTATGGTGGACCCGAAAGACTTAAATGTACTGGTAGGGTTGATCAGGCAACTGGAACTCTCGCCGTTGCCTTACAATCCCACCCATGTTCTGCAAGAAGGGATGGCTGAACTGAGCGATCGCATCATCGCCAAGATCCGTCGTCATGTCACTGATCAATACGGCTACACCAATCTACAGTTTGTGCAAGCGATGCAAACCAGCGGATTCAGTGTATTGCCATTACGACAAGATCTGGTTTCTTGTCATCTGTACGGTTTACCTACCACTAAAGGGATGGTCCAAATCCGTCCTCATTAAGGGTAGTTAAAATTTGAACAGCATAAGGAGAGGAGCGTAATGCTCCTCTCCTCTATGCCGATCTAATCGGATTTATTACGCGTCAGGGTTCTGCGGTTGCAGCTCGACGTCTGGCGTTGTTACCGGTTTGTCGATCACAACAGAACCGTCAGTTGGCGGCGCTTCTGGATCGGCTTTACCAAAGTTTGGATCAACCGGCTCCGGTTCTTCCGGGCCCTTCTCCATGATCAGGGTCAGACCTTCGATGCCGTTAGACAGTCTGGTGATCAAACCGTCAATGCCTTCGATGCCTGAACCGATTTTGAAGTAATCAGGGTATTTGGCGGCCAGACCTGACTCAATCAGATTACCAGCTGGGTAGTCCATTGATTCTAAGCCTGAGTTAACATAGCCAGCTTTGTAAGCTTGCAGTCTGTTAAGGTCGGCCGTAAGCTCTTCAATACCTGCGGCGATATCGATGGGCTGACCAGACTTGGTAGTAAGGATAGTCATGTTTTCTAAACCTCTTCAGTTATAAAAAGGACAGGCCAAAGCCCACCACATATATATTTAGCAGTTTTTACTTAATAGATGCTAAGATAGCCTGCTCTACACCTTTGGCAACATCGAGCAGTATCTTCGCTGCGGCTTCTGCAATTTCTGTAACCTGCCAGGTCAAGAACTCCCAGAACGCGCGGTGATACAGTGCGTCAGCTAACCCTTTGGTCGCAATGTCTTCAAAATCAAAATCACCGAGACCATAATTAATACGTGCAGTTTCAGCAATCTCTTCAAGCTCACTTGCTGAGTCAAAAAGACTTAGAATCAGCGCGCCTGCTTTAGGAAGGTTTTCTTTACTGATTGCAAAGATACGATCGTTATCGTCTTGCAGTTTATATTCGGGCAACTTACCGTTAATCGCCTTACTTGGTAATTCAGGGGCTGCTTTGATCAGTTCGCCGGTTACGCTATCGGCATCTTCTTCTGATGCGTTCTTAGCTTTCTTACCAAACGGTTCGACTTTCTTCCAGTAGTCCTTCGTTTGCTTCTCGCTGTCGACCACGGCCGAGTGATAGAACTTAACCAGATCGCCGACTTTCTTAACGATCTCATCAAAGTCTTTAACACCGCCAATCAACTTAACAACCGCAGCAACTGAAACACTGCCTTTTGCACTGGTCTGTGCTTCAGCCCATGCTGAGTTTGCATAGGTCTTCTTCACCTCTGCAAGAATCGGCGCCGTCTGTTTGGTGATGATTGGTTTAGCTTTCCCACGCGCAAGCTTCTTGATTCCGGCAATACCTTTTTTCAAAGTATCGATCAGAGAGCCTATGCCTTCAAGACCAGAGTCGATCTTAAAGTGATTGCTGTATTTGGATGCCAGGCCAAATGCAACCAACGATCCTGTCGGGTCATCCAGTGATTCGACACCAACACTTAAGCGTCCCTGATAGAATTTCTCTAACATGGCCAGATCACGCTCAATACTCTCAAGGCCCGCATGCAGACCATACGTGCTAATAAACGCCTCAGTAATAATCATGGTTATCTCTTACGAAGTATAATGTTGCATGGACAGCGCACGGATAATAACGTAAAGGAATACACCCACACGGACCGTTGCTACCGTAGCAGGGGCTTTGATACCCGTTGCCATTTTGACGATCTCATCACCGGCTTCACGCATCTTCAATACAGAGGCGTTAGAGGTACGGCTTGAGCGATATGCCCCACGCATCTTAGACACCACATCCGGGAAGTCATTCAGACGCAGGTTCTTCTGACTGATGTATTCAAAGAGATGCTGAATGGTTTCTTCAAGCAGATCATCGATCACACCGGACTTATCGTAACGGTAGTTCTGCGAGATGAACTTGAGTGCATCGATCAATGGCTTTTCAGGAATGGTGTTGTTGGAACGAACGACCATGTCAACGAGCTCTGGTCTGAACCAATCCGATTCAACCCCGACGATATTCTTGACATAGCGCACATATTTAGTGACAGTCTTTTCGACATCACGGATATGTTTAACACCATCCAACTCAACCGTGTTCTTCCCTTCAACAACCATCGCTTCTTTTAACTTCACAGTATGGAAGACGTTGTTGATTGAGTTGATCACATCACGCAAACGGTCCTGTACATCCCCGACCATATAAACGATGGCTTTGTCATCAACCATTCGCACATAGGTCTCGTAGTGAATACCGGTGCCTTTGGTAATGATCGATTTAGCACGCGCATCGATCAGTGCACCCCACGAACCGTATACCTTCAAGTCAAACTTCTTAGAGAGTTGCTTGTAGGTTTCCATTGCCACTGACTTGTTGGCAGGATAAGGGTAATCGTGGTTGAGAATCGACGACAGGTTTTTGTAGTGGAAGATACGCACCACATTCATCTTCGACTCTTCGATCTCAGCCGGCGTTAACCCCACTGACTCGTTATGAAAAAGATGAAGGAGGTAAGGCATACATTGGTTAAAGGTATTACCGGTTACATGGAACTTCGGATTAATAAACTGGGTGCCATGCAGATCATAAGTCAGATCAACCTCATCGCAGTCCATAATGGTATCGAACCATTCATTACTGTCGGTGACGGTAAACTTGATCGGATAGACACCAATCAGGTTGGAACCAAAGAAGTCAATGTGATCCTGGTTCTTAGTGCGGAACCGACTGGCGTATTTTGCAATCGCTAATGCGGTAGCTTTATCAGCAACCAGGTTCGGACAGTTCTTCTTAAAGGCATCTTTGATCGACATGCCATTGCCCGGTCCAAAGCCCATGGCTTCCAGACCAGCAGAGACTTTAAGGTAACCCAGACTGTAATCAATCGGGTCACGGGTAGGATCAGGACTCTTGAGCGGGAAGAATCCAGTAAGGGCGCTGGCTAACATAGTGGTTCCTTAATGGAGATATTATCAAACCTATATTATCCATGTGTATTAGAACAATAAGCTAATAGGAGTGTCTATGCGTAATAAGCCTGTTATCATAAAAGGACTCTATTACGAATCCATTGCACAGGCTGCACGGCAGTTACCGCGTGGAACATATCGCTGGCGACCTTATGAAGTCAGCTTGCGGGTACACTCGTCTAATTATCCTGATTGGCGTCTTGCCACGGATGAAGAAATAAATCACGCTGCTGAGAAGAAACAAGCTTGGCGGGCATCAAGAAATAAACCAATCTAACTTAACCTTCTGTAAGGACTCATGATGAAAGTTATCAATGTATTTGAGTTTTCTGAAATGTTGCAGAACACTCCAGGGATCAGTAAATCCACTTTCTATATTCACCCGGCAAATATCCTGACCGGTGATAACGCGCTAACGTTGTTCTTTCACATGGATGATGCAGGCGATGTCTATGTGGTTGAAGATCAACTGGGTAAATCACCGAAGCTGGTTAAGATCGATAGCCCAGAGCTTAACACCATTCTGTTCTTCAAACAGGGTTCGTCTACATGGGGGGAAGGTTACTTCCATGCTGCCGTTATGCGCTATAGCGCAGTAGAAACGCTTCAGGCGGTTCAAGAGCGTTATAACTCGCTACCGATCACCGAATTCGTAAAAGACTCTCTGCATGCTTTACAGCGCGCTGACTGGGTGGTTGTACCACAGTTAGCGGTAAGTGGTGAAGCGGTATCACGTGATATGCTGGAAGTGGTACTTTCCAGACCTGGTAATATCAACCTCAGTGTGATCAAGTTCTGTCACGAGGATGAGACCTATAATGTCGTCGGCAAAGGCTTTCGCGAAGAGGTGATGCTGGAGTTAATCCGCTATGATGAGAAACTGCACAATGCATACTTCTCAGGGATCGTTGCGGGTAAACCAATCTACCAGCGCGTGAAGCTTGAAGAAGTTTCCTTTCGCGGCGACTATGATTTCATGCAGTGGGTGAAGACACACAACTTCGACAATGGCGATGCTGGCCATGGCCTGTGGTGGGTTCGCCACATGGGTGTATCACTGCATGTTGAGAGCAACAGTCTTACCATCAAAAACCCGCACTTGTCTGTGCGCGGTATCGTTAAGAACATTCCCGATAGTTACGACACTATTAACAACCGCACTGTTATTCTTTAAGGATCATTGATCATGGCTAAGATTATTCATAAACGTCCGTTTGCATCCGGCCCGGCTAACATGGGCTACATCATCTCTGAACTGATCGGTGGCGGTCACCTGCCACTGCGTTACTTCAACAAAGAAACCAAGAAGTGGCTTGAACCGGTTGGCTCTTGTGAAACGGGTAAACCGCTTGGCATGCTGTCGCTGGTATTGGACATGTCAGATATCCCACAGGACTACTGGACCAATGCATTTGTTCTTGATGTGCAAATGCGTATTAAAGAACTCTGGCCTGATCTGGTGCTGGAGATTCGTGATGACCCGGCCATTGGTGGCTCGTACGCTTTCCTGCGTAACCGTAAATCGATGGCTACTGTCGGTACTAACGTGGTGCAGGAATACGAAGAAGGCTGTGGGCCTACGTACTACGATGGCCCTGATCACCAACCACGTCGTAGCACCTACGATACGGATGTCTCCAAACTGGTCGTGCGGACTTACCGCGGTAACGGTCACACCCTGTTCCTGGTTGACAAAGAGGGACGTCGTATTACGGGTGAAGCACTCAAAGCCAATACACTTAAAGGTGAAGTCCCTGTAGAAGAGTTCGCCTGGATTGTGGAAAGCCTGGACCATCATCCTTCGCAGCATGGCGTGTTGTTCAGCGACTATCTGGAAGCGGCAGCATTAACCGGACATAAACCAGGCTATAACGAAGCTGGCGAAGTCACCATTTAACCAATCCAATTTAACCTAACTGTAGAGGCAGCAAATGAAATTCGAAACTAACGCCAAAGATGAGCTGATCCCTTTCCTGGAATCTATCAACGTAACCGAAACCCATACACCTGGAAAAGGCACTGCGTTGTTTGATTCCACACCTGGCGCGATCATCTATCTTTACCTGCGTCAAGGTCTGGATGTCAATGAGATCAGCACAGGTGTTGCTATTGCCTGCGAACAGGCTAAGCGCGCTGTGATCTCCTGGTTGCGTAACTCCAACCTGAACATCTGGATGTTTCCAGACATCCAGCAAGATGGCGGAAGTAATGTAATCAAAGTTGTCGCTGACTTTGACTGGCCTGGTAGCGGTATGAACTGGCTGGGTGATGAAACCATTCACATTAGCAAATGCCTGAACGCCATCGTTGAACGCGGTAATCACATCAATATGGCAAACAGAGCATCACGTTCCACTATCGGTACCGCTATGCCGCAGCGCGTATTCAACTCACGTTCACCATTGTAAGGAGACAATCATGGATAAGAAATTACCAGGTCAAGATAAGCCAGAAGGCGTTACTACCAAACTGACAGACGCTTTTGGTAGTAAAGGTGTAGCGGTGCAGGTAACCCCTGAAAACGAACTGCCGCAGGATGCAGAAGGGAACATTGCTGATTTGCTGCGTGTCGGTAATGATAGTCTGAACCCTCACAGCCCAGGTATGGGTGGCGGTGCTCGAGGTATGATGTTTGGTGAGGTACCGCCACGATCCAACGCTAACCCGCTCGGTATCGAATCAATGGAAGAGCTCGATTCGCTGAAAGGTACGCTTAATCAGGTATTGTCAGATGATCAGAAAAATGCACTCGGCATGCTGGGTGAACTGATTGATGGAAAATTCGACAACGAATATCCTGATGTCGTATACCTGACTATCGCGGTACCGGTAGATGCGGGTAAGACAATGGGGCGTAAAGCTATGCTGGAGAAACTTCTGGCAGAAACTCCACCGGGTGGCATTAGCGGTCATTGGAATCACCCTGTTCAAGCTGCGCGACTGACAGACCATCATGTGTGTATTGCTATCGATGATGAAGGAGATGGGTCATTGACGAAACTGCTGTTCCGTGAATACCCTACTTCTATCGGAACCGATGACGCTGCAAAAGAACAACAGTTGCGGTATTTGCTGGATACTCACCCCGTGCGCCCTAGCGACAGTGTGCTTAACGCAAATGTGTACTACAGCAAGAACTTCTCGCCGTTGTCACTTGCTACCATCCGTGCGCCATTACCTATATCGGGTAATAAGTTCGTACGGTATGGTACGTACTGCGAACGTCTGGCGACACTAGAGACCGAGCTCGTTGAAATTGACGGTGTTAAAATGGAACGGTTACTGGCGATGACATTGTTTAGTCTCGCTGGTGATAAGTCCAACATTACCCTGTACAGTCTTGATGACGGTCCTGAACTGTTTATTTTAGTCAAGGTAAACAACTAACTAATTGGCGGGGGTAAAACCCCGCCTTTTATTCTGATTTATTTTTTGGTTTTAAATCAAATATACTATTACGTCAAATATGTAAAAACTATGTAATTGTCGACATAAGTGACTTAATAGTACTGAATGAACTTATTATCTAAAAAAAAAATATATTAATATATTAGTAATAAGCGTAAGAGTAAATTTTCGTAGGAAATTTATGAATTACGTTGGATAAAAGGAGAAATCAGACTGGGGTCTGATTTCTCCTAAATTGAATGTAAATGAATGAGTTGTTCATGTATTTTAGACGGCGCGCGGAAGCTGCGCGGACTCCGTCCTTGCCCTCTATGTGAATGTTATGGATGAATCCATCCAACCTTCCCGGACTCCTTTATAGTCTCAGAAGGATACCATCTCTCATTATAGAGGTCATGACCATGTACGAACGCATCAATCTGATTACACTGAACGAACTCTCTGTCTATTCTGAAGTTCAGCGTGCGACAGACAACCGAACAATTAAATCAACTTCAGTCTCTGTGTACTGGGGTGATAAGCTCTTAGCGAAGACGCCTAAGATGACCAGTGCTATGGATTACGCCTACATCGGTGTGTTGTTGTGGAATCCGAAGTTCATGGCATGGATGACAGCTGAGATCCGTAAGAACATTATCGACACGTTTCGTAGTGCGGACTTCATCCTAGGGATCAAGCTTAACCCAGGTCGTGTCTTGACCGATGGAATCACCTACCCGTACTTGGGTAAAGAAACCCACTCTTGCGTATCAATCCAGTTGAAATGTCAGTTACTGGGATACGAACACAACAAAGTGGATATGACTGGTCAACTACGTATGACCACAGAGATCTTGTCTGGTGATCATGTGGTGTCCGATACACGTGTCTATGGTCCGATGGAGACACCAGTGTTACCCGAACTGGATGCGTTGTTAGCGGTTGCCTATAAAGAGATCCCTGAGGATGAGGTCAGACTAACCATCCGTGATCCTGACACAGGGCTTCCGCGTCATGACGTGCCAATCAACCCTGAGACAAAGTTACCTCTCTACGGTAACCGTTAACTAGCCACTGGGAGGCTTCGGCCTCCCTTTATGCCGGTCTGTATTTTAAAACTAAGTTGACTAAGCTTATGAAAGAAATAAAATCTTTCACCCGAGCTAAGGGTAACGTAGAGGTTTTAGATATATGCCGATTAAATTAATAAGAGAGAAAACAATCAATGGATAAAATCGCTTATATTCAAGAAGATGTCCGAGGGTACGTTTATTGGGAATCTAATCTGCTACGTCAGTATCTTGAGCATCGTCATCCTGATGTCATTATTATCTCGTTATCTCGTGACGAACTCTTTCGAACACAGGACCAGGGTATCACCCCATTTGCGGTATCGGGTAATTTCGATTTCGTTGATCGTCTCTTAGCTATGTCCAATAATCCACATCCTACCTTACTGCCTGACTACCCTGAAGAGCTCCAAGGGTACCTGCATCGCAAGGTAGAGTCCGGTACGTTAAGGGATCTGACGTTAGAACGCTGTCCGGTGTTTGTTAAACCTAAATACCAGAAACTCTTTACTGGGTTTGTTTGTGATGATCCTTTTGATTATCGGTTTAAATCTCATCGGGTCAATAACAACGAACCGTTATGGTTTAGTGAAGTGGTGAACTGGGTGTCTGAATGGCGTGTGTATGTAGTCAATGGTAAAATTGGTTACATGTCTCATTACAACGGATTACGGGCTGCTAAACCTCGACTGAAACGTGTGGAGGAGATGATCTCTAAACTATCTGCACAGAACTACGTAATGGATATTGGTGTCTTAAGCAATGGCCGAGCTGCATTGATCGAAGTCAATGATGGCGTTGCGGTGGGCGCGTATGAGGGTTGCCATGCAAACGTGTATGGCGAACTGTTGGTTAACCGGTGGCAGGAAATAATGAAGGAGCGAGACAGCTATGTCTAAATACGAAAAGAATCATTTATTCAATTTGTTCCAAGAAGAGCGTGTTAAAAATACGTTCCATATGTTCGACGCTGTCTACAAGCATATCGACAACGTCATCGCCTCGAAGGGCACGGGATTGATTGTCAGTAAAATGCCTAACTCCTGGCGCAGTAACTGGGTGCTTAATGAACATTGCCATGGCACGGTCACGTTGTATGAAACTGGACTATTACTTAACTATACCTGTATTGGTCAGGAAGGTAAACCTCTTGAGTATTTCAACGAGGAGAGTGTTGTGCGTTATCACGACCTGGATAAACTTGTCCCAATTGGCGGGATGGTTATCAAGAGCAATATGTTCATGGATCTGATGGGCAGATATGAACTGCAAGTTATACTGGGGTTTGATGATGAGTGAGCTTAGCAAAGACGATCTGAATAAACATTTTAAAGCAGCGGGATTAAAAGACGCGATTCCTTTTTATCATGCCGTCTGTGAACTGATCAGGCGGGCACTGGCCAATGACCCTACATTGCATGCTGTCAGAAAGACGGAGCAGCTGTGGACATTTGATTACAAGTACAGTGCGCTTTATAAAGCTGAGATCAGTCTGTTCTTAAACGGCGCTAAGATCCGCTACAGCACCACTCGACGCATTGAAGGCAGTCACTTCAACGAGCAGGCTATTCGTCAGCAACACAAACTCAACAAACTCTTCCCGATCAATGGCATGAACATCAAAAGCATCACCTACGGCGACGGTGCGGGCGGGTTTGAATTCTCTGTATTCCTTGAGGTACCTAATGAATGAACTGCTTAAACCCGAAGATGTCCGGGCGATCTTTCCTAATCGTGACCCAATCGATACCACGGCCTTGATTGCTAAGGCCAGGGAGATGTTTGACTTGGTCCGCACTCAACAAGACAGTCATCGCTTGGTATGGTATCCCGATCACGTCACAACGATGGCGCTGTGTGGTCAGTATACGTTACAGCTCGATGTCTACTATAGTGGCGATGTTGAACTTAGCATTAATACTGAAGTGGACAAACCGCAGCTTGGGGAAGAGGCAGGTAAGCAACTACTCTTCACTGATCGTATTCTTCCTCTTACTGGCTATACCGGGCAATTAGAATACTGGGGACCTACCCCTGGCATTGGTGAAATTATCTTGATGACTTACCGCTACGCTTAGTGCCACGCGGGTTGTGAGGGTATATATCTATGGGATGACTCCGTTCTGAGTCATGCCCCATACCTGCACACGGCTGAGAAAAACACATCATGATAATGCTACCCAATGTTAGGCTTAACAGTGAGGATGAGCAGTACCGGATCTATCTGGAAAACAACTTCGACTATCAAAGCCCTAAGTTGCATTTAGATCATGAAAAAGGACGCAATGAATACCTGATCGGGGATTTGATGCTGTCTTGTTTTGGCGATCATTTTTATCTGGCGATTAAGAGCAGTCGGCGCAAGACCGTGATTGCATCAGCAAAAGTTTTAGATAACGGTTCTGTCGGCATTTATCTAAACCAATGCTTTGCAAACATGCGTAACAAAGCCGTGTTGATTGAAGACTTGCGTAACAGAGTCCGATACCACCTCTACTGTTAATATCTTAACCTATCTTATGATTAGATAGATTCCTTCGCCTACTAACCTCCTCACGGGGTAAGTAGGTTGAAGGGTCTATGCCGACTTGTTTGTAATCAAATAAATTTTATGTCTATATTACGAATGTGTAATTGTTGGCCAACAATATATGGCATCATTTTTATGAACCTTAATTAATCGGAGTATTGTGTATGATGCTAGAAGAAACTATCCAAGTTAGACCTGTGGCAAAATCACGTGAAGAAACCATGGATCTGCTGGAAGACCTCAACGATCTGAATGAGTGGTTAAGTGAGCACGGCAATCCTGGCTGTAAACGTCCAGCGCGTTATCCTGCGTTTGCCGTCATGAACGGTAACCGTGCTGCGACTTACGGGTTAATTCAATTCAACAACGACCTGGTACCCGACATTCAGATCTGGCGGTTAGTGGCCAACTATCTGCATCGTCGCGCTGTAGACCCTGCTAAGAACCTGCGCATCATCATGAAGGCTGTTGTCATGAATGAACACGCTAATCCCAAAGCAGGCAACAAAGTGATGGAGCCTAATCTGGACGTCACTGATTACCTGGTTGATTTGGCATCAGATAAACCAGTGTATGCTTTTAATCCATCAGTTCTGGTCAACGCGGTACCGGGCGTCGGCAAGTATGCTAACTTGAAAGTCTGGAACTGGCGTATTGGTTTGGAGATCGCCCCCGTACGGTGATAAGGTATTACAATGGATCAACTCACTATTACTGATCTCACCGCAGATCAGTTTGCTTCACTTGCAGAAAGTACTTCGCACCGTATTGCGTTAAACTACCCAACGAAGTGGTTATGTGACAAAGAAGAGGATACGTCATATAGCCACTTGGTTATTTCAACGCGCTACATCGATAAAGAGAACCCATCGGCACGACTTCCCTTTGCAACCCGGATTCCCATTGAGGAAGGTATTATCCAACGTGTTAATCTACTCTGGTCGCAGGATACGAAGTCCTGTCTTTTAGAAACCCACATCGCGGGTTGTATCAAATATCAGCATCTTGAGTTACCTGCCCGCAGTAAATACAAGATGGTCTCATTAACTGTACGATTAGATAAGCTTTAATAAGGAGCACTTGCATGAAACTTACTTTATGCCAAGCTAATGGATATTCGCTCATCCACGCTGGATACCACAGTCACACCCCGGTCAACAACGTCACCTTGCTGGAAGGCGAAGTACGCTGGGAATCTAACCGTATGTTCATCGGCGATAAAGAGATCGCTCAAGTGAAATCTAACGGCCATGTGCATCTGAACGCAACCGTGATCCGATCTAACCTCGGGTACATCACAACCATCCGCAATCAGATCCGCTTTATGTTCCGCACCAGAAAGCCGGCTACACTGCATTAACGAGGAGGAGGGATTACCCTCCTCCTCCTATGCTGTTCTTTTATTTTTTGTATTTAAATACAGAAGTCCACATGGTATGTGAGTCGACCCAGACCACAATAGTAACAATAATCCAAATAAGCTTACGAGACTTTGGCGGGGGATGCGGATATAACGGTGCGCACCCCCGTTCTTTTTTGGATAGTTACCCGAATCGGCTGGGCAGATCTAACAGATCCATTCGTTGCCACGGATGTCCTGCGGTGGTCTGCCAACCTGGCACCCCCCTTCCACCTGGGATCGGTCTTGATCTGTCCGGCCACCTAACTTTTATCAAGAGGGTGTTACGATGAGCGACAACAACGAAGATATCAAGGTTACCAAACAACTGAGCGTCTCTGCTGCCGAACATGGCATCAAAGTACAGATCGATACACTGGCGCTGCGTGATGACGAGCAGTATAGCGATCCTACTAAGTATCAGGTGATCTCAACCGCTGTTGCCGAAACAGATGGCGAGCCCTTTACTGAAGGTCAGTTCAACGATTTCCGTCGTTTCAATGACGAAGGCCATCTGCTGTTTGCTTTCTTCCCTGCCAGTGGCATCCTTGAGATCGCTCACGGTTATGAAGAGACCATCGATCTGACTGTGGTACTTACCCTGCGCGAGCGTCAGCAGTAATGCCGTGCGCTGGTTTAGATGATCGCAACGTCCGCTTTGAAAGGGCCGTTGCTAAACGTGAGAAGCGTGAAAGGAAGAAAGCTGAATCCTGGGCGCGCCTCGTCGCTCAAAGCAGGAAGTAATCATGATTGTTGAGACTACAGTCAAAACAGATTCGTCTAAACAACTGCGGTACCCTTTGATCACATTAGCGCTTACTGCGATTACCGAAGAGCAGCGTCAGCAGTATCCTGCTGTGACTTCTAAAGTAGTGCCTGTAATTGACGGCGTGCAAAAGAAATTCCAGCCATCTCGGTTTGGCAACAAAAATGTTTTATCACTTTACGAAGATGATAAAATGCTCTTTGCGTATAATACCGAAACTGGCATTATTCGTTTCAGTCCTGATTGTCAGAAAAAGGTGATCTTTGAGGTTACCTTGTATCTGTCTAAGCGGGCTAATGTACCAATGACTGAAGAAGAACTCGTCAAGGGCGGTGCATACACGCACTATAAAGGCGGATGCTATAAGGTTGTTGGGTTTACGAACCTACATGCAAAAGACAACCCGCAGTTCATCCCGCAGGTCGTGTATCATTCGATCAGCCCTAATGATCCCGATAACTGGTACTCACGCCCTATGGCGGAGTTCCTGGAAAAGTTCAGGCCGATGACGCCTGAAGATGTACTGACCTCAACAGGTCAATAACGGGTATACGTACCCACGGTGTTACGACACCACCCAAACTACTACTATCTACTACTAAGGAAATATCATGACTGTAATTGTTAAGCTTACCTCCGGCGAAAACAAAGCCGATCAAAATGTCAGCAAAGGGTTTGAACTGATCCCTATCGCTGCAGGTATGCGTGTTGTATTTAGCCGTGATGAAGAAGGCGATGGCTGGTTGAATGTCCATGGTGATAACGGGCATGGCGAACAGCATGTGATGATGGCTATTCCTGTACTGGGTAATGCCTACGTCATGGACTCTGGTAAGACCATCGCCAGTTTCTCATCGGCAAACATCCCCGATCCTAAACCAATCGACCCGCTTGATTACTATCGTGGTCAAAGTGACATCCAGGAACCAAAGGATGAAGACGGTTTTGTCATTCGTGGTGACGGCGCGGTGCACTTACATGGTGATGTTAAAGTCACGGGCAGTTCCGCTAACCAATCACAGGTTGACGAATCATACCCGGATGATATCACCGACCCGCAGGACGAGCGTCTGAAGAAAGCCGATAGTTCGCGCGTAAATGAGACGTATAAGACTATCTGCATGATTCTCGCTGGCGAACCTTCAATACCGGACAATCGCGAAGAACACATGTTTGTGATGGGTTTAGCTGCTGCCATTGAAAGCTTCCGTGCTATGAAGACAAAACATCGTCCAACCATTGGATTGTCTTATATCGGTAGCGTAGTGTGTCCTCGTGATAAGCTCGACAAGCTACGTAATCATTTCCGTCTGGTCGACTCACCGGTGTCGTTAGACATCAGATCAAATGATGATAATTACATCACCGAATATTCTATCCAGACTTACTACAACCGCAACGATGTAGATGAAGCGGAGATGTTGCTGTTGCGTAATCTGCGCAGTAAGCAGACTGGTCTGGTGAAGAACGTGATCGACAAGATCATCAAGTATTTCAAAGCCGGCGTGTCAGTCGTGCCATTGGAACCTGCAACGTTGATCACCAATACTCAACGTGAGCAGATCAAACGCGAGCTTTACAAAGTGCTGGGTCGTCATTTCAGCTTTATTCTGGCTGATGAAAAGGACACTGGTGAAAACCCAAACTCTGACGAGGTGTTTGGTCCTGAATCGGCGCTGTACACGCATGTGGTAATCAGATTTGACCGCGGTTAGTATTTTTATACATGTAATAACCTTTATATGTAACTCCCGGATGTCTGTTTATTTCTCTCCGAGATGATGGACTAGTTAGCCACCACTACGTACCTGGAGTTATCTTGAGTTCGGCAGGGTCGTCAGTTATCTGTATGTAGATGCGCTAGACTTCGGTCTGGTATTTCAACAGGTAGCTCCCTGCCGGCTCCTTTTTTCGATTTGTACGATTCTCTTCTAGGCTGTTTACCTCTGGTAGGAAATAGATTGAAGACGGCCATGCGAATCACTTTTGGAAGTGCCTACTATACACACGAAGTTTGATCTACCAGTAACATCGAATAACACCGCAATGAGGAAGTACAATGGATAAGCAAAGAGAAGATTCAATCGTTGAGATGATGACGCTCGCTCAACGGTTAAACAATTTAACGGTTGGGATGCAAGTCCGTAAAGCCCAGATGATGTCAGGTGCTACACAAACTGCAGCTGAAGCAATCAGTAAAGCGCAGTGTGCAGCCAAGACAGATCCGGGTAGTAAAAAGTGATGATGATTGGGCGTGGAGAGTGCAGGCTACCGATGATGCCAAACTCTGTTGTTCTACGCCCGATCACATCTAGAACACAGGACAGTTCTCGATACGGGGGACACTGTAAACACCTGGGGTAGAAGTCCCAACCGTATCTTACTCACGCACCTACTCACTTACCACTTACGCACGCACTGAGGTTCATCATGCATTACACATTGCAGATCTATAGCCAACAAGGCCTTATTCCAGGGTCTCATGAAAACCAGCGGTTCATTCCGTTGCATGGTCCGTACAACATCTACCCAATGGGTGGTGATCGTACTTACGATACGGAAAATCCAATTCCTGCTGACGTTCGCTACGTTGTGCATTACAACGACGATGCCGGTGAAAACCAGACAGCATGGATTCATGAAACCGATCATGCATTTATTTTAAACAGCGATGGTAAGACGTTCCGAACGATCCACCGCCCTCGCTGAGTAACAAACAATGACACCTGTCACAGCCGCTTAAGCGCGCAGAAGATGACCAGTGCTTAGTAGCGTTGCTGGGGTTAACACAGACCGAGAGCGGTCGGTTCGTTGATCTCGGTATTAGCTCGTCGCCTCTTGAGCCACGTGAAACTCGTGGGGGTGTCACCTTATTAAATCAGGTAATAAAAGGTCATGTACTCATCGTTCTGACACGCTGTCAATTATACGGAGTTTACCATGAACCTTTATTTAGTTGAAAGAACTGATGCGTTTGCGCTTGAAGAATATCGCAATCTGGTAGTGGCGGCTGAGAATGAAGACGATGCACGACACATGCATCCGTTTCACTTTGATCGCCGCGATAAATCAGACTTCGGTATAGATCATCTAGCGATGTCTAAAAAGGATATTGCGAAAGATGACTGGGAAGAGTGGGCTTGGGTCCCCCTGAGCGAACTCTCTACCATGCTGCGAGTGACCTTAATCGGTACTTCGCATCTGACAACACCAACCATCATTCTAGTAGACAACTCGTTTACCTGATTTAAGTCCGGGGTAACACCCGGACACCTTCTTTAGTTTTTAATAACAAGAATGACGTAGTATATTGAGAGCAGCCTCTCAACTTTAAATTATAAAAATGTAAAAGGAATAAGTTATGTCTACCGAATTATCAATCACTCGTGCGCTGGCGACTATCAAGTCACTGAACGTGCGTATTAAGAACCTGACCGTTAAACAAGTCGTGACACTGCCAACGGCAGGTACCGGTCGTGATTTGACCATTATCAATAACCCAGATGTCACTGCTGATCGCGCAGAAGAGATGATCAAGTCTAACTGGCAGGCGCTGCAGGACATCATTGAGGCACGTGACGCTATCCGTGCTGCGGTAATCCAGGCCAATGCTACCACCATCGTTAAGTTGGGTGGTAAAGAATACACCATCGTTCAACTGCTGGATAAGAAAGCCGGTCTGAACGATCAGAAAGAGCTGGTTAAAGTTCTGAAGAAGAACCAGGCCAACACCAACTCTGTGTACAAGCAGCAGGATGAGATCTATCAGCGCCATCTGGGCAATGTTCGCTCAGAAGCTCTCTCTGGTAATAAGAAGCAGGATGATGAATCACTGCGTCCGTATACCGCGCCAATTGAGATGCGTATGAAGCCTGGGATCATTGATCCACTGAAAGCATCAGATCTCATCGACGCACTCGAAACAGAAATCTCTGACTTCGAACTGAACGTCGATTACGCGTTGTCTGAAGCTAACGCGATCACTAAGATCACGGTAGAGCTTGGCAACGTAAAGCTCTAATGGTATAACCCCGAATAAAAAATCTTGTCTTCGTTTGACGAAAGATCAAACACCGCCTTCTGATGGCCAGATGGAAGTAAAATAACTGGCCAACCTTTAACATCTGTGTGTCGCAGGTTCGATTCCTGTTAGCCTGAAAAGGCTATAGCTCAGTTGGTAGAGCAACAGAACACCAAACAATGCTGATCTTGGTGATCATAGAGCGAGTGCCATAGGCTCCTCAAAACTATGGGCTAAAGCTTAACGTTGTAACGTGTAAAGATTAAAGGTATAAAGCTTTAAAGTTATAAACTTCTAAAGATGTAGTGTCCGGTAGCCCTGTGTGGCACGGACTATAAAGTTTAAACCTTTAAGCAAATCCCGGTCAAACGGTAATGTGGGTTGTGGTCGCCACGATCGCCGCCGGGCTGTCTTGCGGAGACAAGATTTTCCCTTTTAGTAGTAAACCTGACGGATGACTCGTATATCCTCCGGCCCCGTCTAAGGTAAAGCGAGTGTCATACGACGCTAGCGAGGAGCTTGTATCAAGGTACACTCCATGAGAATTGAATATTTCCAACGTAATGGCTCTTCTGTATACATGCTCAATGGTAAACCGATGAGCGTTGAAGAAAGTCGTAAGTATCGTAAACTATGTGAAGCGGCTTACATACGTTGGCAACAGAATCAGACCGTACGCACTTAACCTAAGGAAACCTTGCGACTGTGTCTACACAACTTGATCCAAGATGATGACGGTAAACACTAGCATTATCTTGGCAATGGGTGAACGCTGAATCTTCAGCACGACCATTTGATGGGGCTGATTCCCCCATTGACGTAATTGCTTTATGCAGCTTAGACACATCGCACACAACTAAGTCGATGCTAGCCAAACACACAAAGAACTATCAGCGACTGGGGTAGGTGTTTGATTACGACGCCATGATCAGATTATTCAACTAAAAGGCGGACGTAAGGGCCGTTATTCTTTTGAGCCTAAAGTAGTAAAGAAAACCCCCCTGGTGATTTCTTCCCCGGATTTGCATTAGGGGGTTTTTCTGATAACTGTGTAGTTATTCCTTTAAGGAAACAATCATGACTTCTACGACAACGCCTCTCAATTGGAAGGCTATTGTGCAAGAGCTTGAACGCGGTATAGATCAGATTAGAAAAAACAAACATCATTTACGCTGCGGTGGCACTAAGCCAATGCAGTTACGTGAGTTTTTTACCATTGGTGTTAAAGGCCCACGACAATCAGGTAAGTCGGTTTGGATCATGCGTTATATCGCTGAACATCCAGCTGCACTTGTCGTAATGCCTAACGATTCATTACGTGATGAATTCATCCAACGTGCCTCAACAGGCGAATTTGCTTTCTCTGTCAAATTGGAAGATTATACACCAATGTCAGCAGAAGCTTTAGATCGCATGGTGATCACTGCCAAAGAACTAAATAAAATGATTAAGGCAGATGAGAAGTTAGCTGCAAAGCCTTCTCGTGTGATTATCGATGGTGCGTACTGGATCTTTAATAACGTTCGTATTACTAAGTACTATGAATGGCTTGGTAAACAGAGCGATGATTATATCGACTCAATTATGATCGACTGAATAACGGACAGGTGTTTTGGTTAAGGCGATGCGCCAACCAGGTAATCAGAACTTTGTGAGATAGCCCTCACCCTGTCCACCTATACCCGAGTCGTCTAACGGCTAAGATACTACCAACAGCATTTCGGTAAAGGACTAACTTAACCTTTACCCAACACATGGTAGGGATGGGTGGTTCAACTCCACCTCTCGGGCTCTATTCTCGAATCGCCAGTTAGCGTAACTTCGTGACGGCTTCACCCTCATAGAGGCTGTTATACGTTGACTGGCCCCTGCACCACCTGCTACACGTCGTACTCCCTGATGAGTTGCCCGACGTTAAATGGCACGAAACAGAGAGCGACATCTCCATCGGTGATTGAATATCAACCACGATGAGGATGAACAGATTAACATTGGGGGTTCTTCCTGCGCACCCGCGTTAATCTTGCGCTCTCTGTTGGAGATTCCTACGCAATCCCGGTAGGATGATTCCATGGGTTGGGATTGATCACCCCAATCAAGTTGCAGCACGCCGAGGGTGTTTCTTGCAAAGACCACTCACAGCAGACTGCCTCCGGTATTTTGAGACACAGCGCGTTCGCGCGCGAATATGTCCCCGGATGGCTCAGGCCTTGTTCTTCAGGAATCGATAGTCGGTAAGCCGATAGGATCGATTGGATAAGGTTGCAATTCTCGGCATAGTCTGCAGCCTATCATTTCTTTTTGAGTACTGGCGTCTATAGCGTTGGTAGAGGAGCTTAAACGGGAATGATGGGAAGCAGTATTAAAGATTAATTGCTGTAGTATGTGACCGGGCCAAGGATGGTGTTAACCGGACAGCAAGCATGAATTCGGCGCAGGTGCGTCATCCTCTAGTCTCCGTGTTGTAATAGAATCGCACCTGAACTGGATCATAAGTGCCGGGGTCAAACCTGGCTCTTATGCCGTCTTAAGTCTTATCATTTTTTACTCCTACATTACCAGGTTGATAGTCCAAACCATCCAATCTAATTACCAGGAGTTTTGTCATGAGAAACGTTACTATTGCTATTGGTCGTAATCCGCTGTCCAACCAGAAATGGATCTTACAACAGATTGTCGATTTAGTGAAGTCTGGTCGATCTGACATCTTCATTGTCAACACTGATGCTAAGGTATCTCGCGATACACTGAGCGCATTGAAAGAATACACCAAAGACGATACCGTGTATCAGCGTCTGTTGGTTGAGAACAATGTGATGTTCCATACCACTGAAACTGAAGATCTCGAAACCCTGGATGATGCACGCATCAATCGTTCTCGTTCCGCCATCCTGGTAGATCGTCTGTTTGCTTTACCGTTACTTAAACAGTGCCGTGACCTGGCGCACCATGCAGTACCGGTATTTGTGTCAACCACTCCCGAGCTGTCTGGTCGTGTGCCAACCGGCGTGTACAAAAAATACATTGATTAAGGAAAGAGAATGGCTACTCACCTGTGGGGTGAATTATCGCCTGCTGCAATCGCTGCAGCGGCAAATGACCTGCGGTTGAAGCCTGAGTTTAACCTGCCCGAGATTCGGGCAGAGTTACTCCAGATTTCAGTACGCAATCCACTCAGTCGTTTTGACGTACTGACCCATATTGGTAAGTCACCCAATAATGGTTATTTAAAAGTTTTAAGCCAGAATGATATACACTTCGTTGACGTACTGGCTGGAACAACAGACGCACGTTTTCGTGGTCGTGCCAAAGCCAATGCAGTTTGGTATTACGACAAAGATCGTAAACCCCAACTCTGCTGGTTACACCTGAGTCGTGGTAATCTCGGCCAAGGTGAATTTAGTCGTGCTGTGCGTGAAGGTATCAAACGTGTCGCAGGATTACTCCCTGATGACATTAACACCCACTTCATTGATTTATCAGGACTCACACGTGTTAAGTAAAAAGATCTTACGTGAACTACGCCGACGCATTAAGCGCGGTGATAAACAACTTAGTGAGACCCAGCGCCTCACTCACTTTCTGATGGATAGCAAATCATCAGGTTTTAAAACTCAGTAGCTACTCGGTGCCTCATAATGGAACTCCCTTCCTATACACTAATTGCTTTTGATGACCTTGCCATCAAAGTAACGAAACACGGCAGTGATAACTTCCACTACCAATTCAGTGCTCCTGGTAAAAAATTGTTAGTGGTTCACGAGTTCTTCTCTAAAGAAGAGCTTACAATCGAGAACGCCTTCAAACGCGCTTACAGCGATTTGGCGCACTGGATTGATGTCAAGTCAGGTTTGGACCGTCTGGCCCGTAATGATGCCGTACGGTTGCTCCTGTCGACTGCTCGTGATCTGTTCAACGAGAGCATCTACAAGAACATGGAAGATGCATCGGGTACCTTTGACTATAATGGGATTGCCGTTGAATGGACGCGCCGTGCAGGCGGTATGATGGACACGACCTTTGAAACGGTTGTGCGTGACGCACGTGAACAGGATATGGAATCTGAAGATTACCGTACTGGTGCTGTGATCAGTTCTAAGATCACGGTCACTACATCAGGTAATCAAGATAACCTCGGTCCGCGTGAGCAATACGAACTTTACATGAAGGCGTTTGATCATGGTGCAAATAGCTAACTTTGAACGACCTTGCACTGCAACGACTCAATCTCAACAGATCGGTAATTTCACCGTTGTTACCTTTCAGTTGTATGGCGGTAGTATTTTCCATCAAGTACTTCTTCCAATTGAGAATCAGCAGCGTGAAGTCGCGTTGTTTGCTGACCAGGTAAAACACTCTCTGGTTGATACATTGCGTATTGTCCATGACCTGGTGTTCTTATGGATCCCTCCTGTAACTGATCCACGTGGGCTTATCATGAGTCATCGTGACCAGATTCTGGATCAGTGCAAAGAACAAGTGCGATTATTGGTAGGTGGCGGTAGTTGGTTAGTCCGTCATTTCCAACGGGTAGATGAATCGCCACAAACGACTTTGCACCTCTCTCGTTATCATGATCCGGTATTTGATCGCATTATCACCATGGCAGTTGGAACACCGGCTATGGTAATCGATAGTGCTGACTCTGTAGACACTGGTCAGGGCACAGGTATCGTTCGTGTCTCACCGTCCTGGATTGATCCTGGTCCATTTACACTCAATGATCAGCACTACGGTAAAACTGATTATGATGTTGTAACGGAGCAGCAAGCAATACAGGAAGCATTAGCCGAGAAAAATAAACGGGCATAAGAGGAGGGGCAAACGCCCCTCCTCTGTTTATGCTGTCTTTTTTTTTTGTTAACGTTTTGGCACACTCATGCGGATAGAACGATGCTTACGCAGTTTGTCCGACCAGGCAGCTGTTTTCTTCCAGGTGGTTTCCAGATACGTGTCGTAGTTCTCTTTAGCATCGGCGTATCGGTCGATGGTATCTTTGAATGCACCCAGTGAAACACCCCCGACCAGCATACCCTGGTCAACCGGGATAGACAGACGTTGATAGATATATGCTTTCACCGCATAATCAACTAACCGGGAAAACTTAGTATAAGCTCGCACCGGGATGTTGGTCATGTCAGGGTCATTAGACACAATGCAACGCAGGGTCAACATGTTGGTGATCATTTGGGTTTCATAGATCGCAACCATGTTCTGGCCAATTAACGCAACGTTGGTCATTTGGATTTCTGGCGCAGGCGCATAAGACTGCAGCATCTGCTGAACACCCTGGGTGAGTGCACCGTTACCACAGTTCAAATTCATAGTCCCGTTATATGCACCAATGCCTTGTCCTGGCGCACCAAATAAAGCATCGGGATAGCCGTACATAACGGAGAGAATAGACGTGATGATACGACTGTTCGTTTTCTCTTTTGGTACGCGGAATACCGTGGTGAAGTTATCCGGCTGAACATATTCAATATTGGTTAATGGGATAATAACTTCCGTACCACCGACCACATCACAGTCACGACGTACTTTAGCATCAATGATCTTTGTGCGAATAGCTTCGTTTAGTGAGGTGTTCAATACTTGTCTGATCCCAGTGTGATAGTAAGCAAGATCATTGGTCATGAACGCTGCTCGTAAAATACTGGGATCGTGATTCCAAATCACGTCATTAATGGCATGATCAATCGCGCTCATAATCTCACCTTTGTTACATTCTACATGGGTGTATGTATATATGTTAGATAACAAATACCATAGAATTTAGCCAATGGAGAAGTAGTCACATGACAAAACGTTTAACTCACGTTTATAGCTGCGGTGGTGCGGCTATCAATATTACAGCACAGACAAAAGATCACAAAGACTCTTTGGGCTTTGCTGATTTATTAGTATCGCGTATCGATACCTCAAACAAAAACATCAAACCTGGCATGGACCCGCAAAGTGTCTACGTGCTGGAGAATGCGGATGGTTCTGGTAAACAACGCGCACACAACTATAAAGCGGTTGTTGCAGCGCTGCCACAGATCCTGTCCAAGCACAAGCCGGGTGACTACAACATCGTCGTGTTCTCGGCATCAGGCGGTTCAGGTTCTATCATCGGGCCGGTTATTATCGGTGAGTTACTGAGTCGTCAGATTCCAGTTATCGCTATCGTTATCGGAACGTCTGGTTCTGAAACTGAAGTTAATAACTCCATCAACACACTGAAGTCACTGGCCGGTGTTGCACAAACGCAGCAGGCGCCTGTCGTGATGTCCTACTTCCCGGTTAACCAGAACTTCGACCAACGTGACGTTGATCGCAAAGTAGGTGGAACGATCTCTTTGTTGCTGAACCTGTTCGATTCAAAGAACATCGAAATCGACTACAAAGATATCATCAACTTCCTGCGTTACACCAACGTGCGCAACACAGCACCTGGTCTGGTCTCACTGGATCTGTACAATAATGAAGAACTGGTAGAGATCGCCGGAACTTCTCCATTGGCCATGGCGTCGATCTACAAAAATGACGAACGCCCTTATCTGTCGGTGACGCCGGATTACCACGCAACCGGTACCCGTGATAGCAATGTGACTGATGAACGTATGCAGTTTACTGCGCACTTCGCCATCACCAGTCAGCCAGTTAAGGCCGCCTTTGAAGAACTGAACACGCGTCAGAAGCAGATCACTGATCAGCAGCATGCACGTGGCCAGAACTTCAATCTGCTCGGTGACAGCGATCGTACTGACGATAATGGCATGGTTCTGTAAGATCCGACATACGTTGTACTATTATATGTAACCGCTGCTGCAACACTTTAATGACGTGTGCTTTACTGCTCATTCCTTTTACACACGTTGTTTGAGTGATGCGTTTACATTCTCTGATGCTTGGCTGCGAATTCAGAGATAGCTGTCAAAAGTGTGAATCCCCTCCACCGTTTGGTGGAGGGGTTTATGCCGTCAAAAAATAATCAAACCTACATTATACAAGCGAGTTACAACAATTACTTTCGTACATTATTGCACTATTTATTAGGGCATAGCCCTTTTATAATGGATGTACGATTAGGAGCTTAACTACCGTGAACTACAGCACAGACAGTTTCATTATTGATGCCGGACAACACATTCAAACCATTATGTTTAAAGCACCCACAATGAATGGGACCCCTTTAAGCTATCCTCAAACAATGCTGATCTTCAACGCCCTGCATGAATCAGTGTTTAATTCGATATTCCCTTGGGCGAATATTAATAACCATCCCATGACTGCCATCGAAGAAGTCTATAAAGACTATCGTTTGTGCACTGTGGTTGATGGAGTTGTTTATCAATGCCTTGGTCTGGATGAGCGAGGTATGGCACAATACAGCAAACAGATTCCGTACGACAGCGAACTACATAAACCTTATATTCGTGATTGCTTCCAATCAGAACACGAGTTACCCGCAGTGTCACAGCCAGGTGCAATGTATTTAGTCGGTGGTGATATCACGCATGAACCTTGGGTGACTTACCTTATCCATTCGGTGCTTGAACCTATTGGGTTAGAGCTCACTAAAGTCATCATGCGTCATGCGGGTACACGCCGTAAGTTTGAATGGCATTTCGATTACGTGAGTAATGGCGTGTTCTATACATTGGCATCCAGTCGACCAGCGATTGTTCAGCAGAAGGTCACACCACTTAGTGAACATGAACTGATTAACCGTGCAGTGTTAGCACAGTTGACCAGCCAGTTACCTAAGCGCAATACGTTGCTTAGTGATCTGGAGTATATCCAACGTGCATTCGATCAACCTGCTGTTGTAACGCGACCTCGACATAACTTCACTGTTGACATCACATCGTATACCAACGATGCGGCGTTCCAGGAAGTTATTCACCACGCAGTCAGTATCCTGAGTAGCCCGACGTATCATGGCAGCCAGATTAAATTCATCGTGACGTATTCAGTACAGGGATATTTCGATAAACTTGTTAACTTTATTAATCAGTTTATTGAAACGAATCGATTGGATATCAGCGCCTCGGTGAAAGGTGAGTGGGTGCGTCCAGCGATTCATGCCGTACCACAAATCGTCGATCATCGTCTGCAGCAGTTGGCTGTGCAAAATGCATCAGTACAGGAGAAGTTGCAGGAGATCCGTCAGCTGATTGTTAAGGCTAACGCAGTAACTGAGTTACAAGGCCGTGAGCTGAATGACTTGGCGCCAGAGATCTTCAAGATGGGATTCACACCTAATGACATGGCTGAGCTCATGAATGTGGATGATCCTACTTTGCGGTTCTATGGTAAAGACCCGATGTTGCTAGATCAGAATGTACTGATGTTGTGTCTGGCAATTGATCGTTATTTAGAAGGACCTGCATTGCCACAAGTGATCCCTGTGCACACGCCACCGGCAGAGATTCCTATTGCTTCATTAAACATGAACGGGCTATTGATACAAGAACTTCAGATGCGATTAGCCAAGCTTGATCCTGCTCGTGATGATTACGAGAAAGCACGCACTGATATTCTGCAAGCGCTGGCGAAACTGGACGTAATGTCATGAACGCCAATGTGCTTGTGATTGACACAAAGCCTATTGTTGGTCGTTGGTTTAACTTCACTGATACCCAAGCGAATGATGAAACCATTCATTTCGCGTTAAAGGATCTCCTGACTCATACTTGCAGTAGCGCGGTTGATCAATCATCTGAAGTTGATGTGATAGGCGCATCGCTGTTCCTGCAGAACTCCGGCTGGAACAGTAATGTCTTACAAACCATGATTAATGAAGTAGCAACAACAATCCGTGCGATCTATCTGAACAATACAACTCCCGAGTGGCGCAACGGAGGAGTCAAACAAATTCAGATAGATCGACACTATCTGATGACTGTGCGACTGGGGATAGATCCGTATGTCTGATGCACTGTCCCGTGTCGCTGCACTTGTACCGTGCGGCGAACTTATCGGGAGACTCAAACGATACCCAGGTGTTAACAATGATAATGTCGAAGCATTTATCGTTGCTGGGTGTGTTCGTTTATTTCATGATCGTTATGTGCCTCCTCTGCTGTCCGTAGATGATGTTAATGTAATCACCGAACGTAATGTCAGTATCTGTGCTGGCATTGCTTACGATTGGATACACGAGCAATACGGCGCACTCCATAAAGAGATCAAACGTGACCACGCCTATTTTGACGAGTTACGGGTTGATGAGTATGGTTTAGAAGGAGGCTGCGTTAGATTAGACCTATCGCTTTGGGATGAGGAATAACCCATATGTCCACTATGAGTGCAGGTACGTTCACGCATGCCGGTGAGCGACAAACAATGTTTACCATCACCGATATCAGCAATGTGCTTCAAATGCCGGTTCAGGTTGATCAACAAAAGATCGATCGTGACAAGCACTATGTACCACCTGCTGTTGACGCCAAACCATTAGCTGTGCTGGATATCAACACAATGCAGTGGACAAACTGCAATAACATCTTCCTGTTGTTCCATCCGGTTGATGTATTGGGTGTCTTCTGTGAAGTGGTTTGGCGTTCTCTCGGTCAGCAACAATACCAGTACACCATTCTGCACGACTGGGTAGAATGCATGCTGGGGTACGGTGATTACTTTGACCCTGAGACAGGATTGCCTGAGCCTTCTATCGAAGAGGTCACGTATGTCCAGGATTCACTATTCCGTGAGTTCTGTAGTTGGGCAACCAACAACCATGCGTTCATCACACAGATATTACACCCGCTGCTGTTATCGGGTTTAGATGTATATAACCTGAAGCAGCAACGAACTACCAACAGCATTGTTTTTCACGCGGGGTGATAATGAACCAAATGGATACGTTAGTCATACTGGATTTGCGTCCAGTATGGCAGACGTTACGGGCCCTCTACGATGGTTGTATGGCCAAGGTGGTTATGATCACCTATGAGACATTTCTTGACACCGCCTTTGAAGCCTATCGTGCAGAAATGAACAAACCAGGTTCATCAGATGTTATTTTGGAATCAGCCGTTGATCCATCATTCACCCAAGCACCTGATGAAGTATGCGATAGTGTTAAAATGGGATTAGCCAACGCAACCAACGTATTGGATATGCAGCTAACCTGGGTGATGTCGTCCTATTTCAACGCAGCGTACTTAGGAGGTATTAAATCGATGTCAATAATTCCTGGTACCTATAACCTACAAGTTGTTTATGGTAAGGAGGAAGTGTGACTACCGCAAACGTTACAATTATCTTTACTATCACCCCTGAAGAAGCAACTCGCATGCAGCAAGCAGTTGCCACCGTATTAAAAGACGTGGGTGTGATTGATATCAACATCCTCGTCTATTTAGCATTGAACGAATTAACCTTGGGACGGACAATCAGTCATAGTCCCGAATTGTCGATGGATACAAAGATCCCTACTATCTTTATGCAATATACTCCAGCACAACATCAGACCATCAAGTTAGCGGTTCAGCATGTTGCGTCTTATTTGTATAAAGCGTTCTATCACCATCTAGATGCCGCGTTCATTAGCACCCCTGCTCAGATCGTTCAAGCGGGACTGCAACAACAAACAGTGAACGTGGTGTTTAACAGTCACGAGGAGAAACGCCCGTGGGATTGGCAATACTCGATTTCACCCCAGTGATGATGGAGATGCAAACCGCACTGACTACGATGGACAATATGGTGCTCAACCATATCCAGGTAGTGCAGGCGGTTTGTGCTGGGTTTCCTAACCGGATTATGGTGACGCATGAAATTGATGGATTGATCAATAGTGTGTCAAGGTCTCTTGGCATGCGCGATATTGAGAAGGTCCATGCCTGTGGTGATGTGGCATACGGCTTTATGCTTCAAGTCATACAGCCTTATTCCGCGCCTTGTGCAATGCGTTATGGTTGCGCTGGGTTTTATCACAATCAGGGTTATGTGCTTTGTCAGCCAGCCAATGATCCTAACTTTATAGCTGAGTTGATTCGTGTTCGACAGAATATGGTAACAGCACGGGTTGATCTTGATCGTCTTCATAACCTGACTGTGCAGTCTTCTGCAATCGACGCACAGATGTGTCAACTGTACGGTCAGATGAAAGACCATTACAACGAAGAAATACAACGCCAGATCGACCACTATCAGGTAACGTTTAACCAACTAACCCAAGAGATAGACCGGCTTAGATCTGCATTATAAAAGAAGGTCTAGTATGATCGCGATCGACCGCAATCCTCAGTTCGATGCATTGTTCGAACAGATCAAGGGAGTTCTGAGTAGCGACGACTCCCCTGAACCAACGTTAAAAGAAATCAATGCTGTAATCAGTGATTTGCATCACCATTACAACATGCGGTCGAATATCGTCGATATGGAACCTCTGATTTCTGAATTACACAAGCCATTTTATGAGGCGTTTAATGACCTGCTGATTCGCTTTGATGTCAATGAGCTTGAAGTCATTAATTTTATCATCAGCGATTTGCACGGAACATTCGTGTTAATCACTCAGTAATGTCAGGGGCGTTACATGGCGAAGAGTTACACTGATTTAAAGAAAGGAGCGATTGTTGACTTTAACGTAGTTGCTCCTGAGATCTTAGGCGAGGGATTTACGTCGTGTAAGATCACCTCTGTACTGGATGAAGATGATGCTAACCGCTTAGGACTCGATGTCAAAGCGATGCACCAGAACCTTTACCCGTTAGTAAAGGGGAACGGTATTCCAGATAACCCAAGCGCTTATGATTTCGTCAAGGTGACGAAGCTCAACGGTTCATCTACGATCCTTTGGGTTCCGTGGATCATTGAGTCGACAATTGCAGTAGTAGCCCGTAACAAGATCCAGGTGATCATTGAAGACGTGGGTACAACTGATATTGCGGTTGTTAAAGCGGCGTTGGAGTCCAATGGTTATCCAACGGCAGTCGTGACGTTGATTGATGGTTAACTGATGGCCTGCGGAAACGCAGGCTGTTATGTCCCTCTTTATTTTTTTTTATTATTTCCTTACATGAGCAATCTAATCTTCTAGAAGAGTGAATTGCACAAAGGATAACATCGATGGATTTATTCATTAATAGTCCGAGTGAGTATAAACGCGATTATCGCATTTATCATCACTACGTAGAAGGTAAGGCATTAGCCTTAACCAAGATTACCGGACGTGATATCGAGGAAACCCGCGAATACGTCACGCGTGTCACCAGTGAAGGTGGGAAGTACGAGTTAAAAGATCCACGTGTAAAGATATTGGTCCGTGGTAAGAACGGTGACCGTGAACTTAAATACACCACGTTCAATAAGTTCTTAAAAGCGGTAGAAGATCGTAAAGCTATTCTCAGTCCGTCACTGACTGCATATCTGCATCCTAGCGAGAAAGTATCACAGTACTCAGTATCAACCGATAAGAACATCAAAGCACGTAAAGTCATTAAGAAAGAGATGTTCGTTGCCGAGCAGATGGGCGACAAGGTTACTGAGAACATTAAGAACATTATGCAGACGGGGCGTAAGCTCACTAACAACGGAATGTCAGGGGGATTCTGTACTGCCTCTACACCGTTCTTCTGTCGTTCTGCACACAGCTCGCTGACATCATGTTGTCGTAGTGCTACCAGTTCCACGAATGCCTTTAACGAGAAATTCTTGGCGGGTAACCGACATTACTACAACCCTGAGATCACGATAGAGTCCATCACCACGATTATCCGCTTCTCTGACCTGGAAGCTATCCGTAATGCCATGATCGAATTTAATCTGCAGGCACCAACTGTAGAGCAAACCATGGCGTGTATTTACCGGAGTTCTCGTCGTTACTGGACTGATAAGTATCTGATGTCTGTCATCTATAAGCTGGTTATGGGTATGACCGATATTGAACGTGCTGCGTTCATGTTCGTATCTGACTTGTACCACTTAAAAGAGGTCAACCCAGACTTCGTGCTCCAGTTCATTACTGACTTGGCTGAACGTAGCGAAGATCAGTTAGCTGATGACATTAACATGGGTGATGGCGATTGCCGTATTCTTGCTACCATGAAATGTGCGGATGACATCGCACGTATCGGGACCAAGAACCTTAAAGACTCAGAAGAGTTCAAAGGCCGGTTGAAAGCCAACTACGCACTCAGCGTAAATAACATTGAGAAATACCGTAACTTCATTCGTGCTTTCTTTGTGACGAAGAACACACCGTTAGGCATTGCCATGATGCCAAGCCATGTGCGCGAAGTGGTATTAGCCTCTGATACTGACTCCTCGATCTTTACTGAACAGATTTGGATCGACTGGATTCAACCAGACTATAGTAAGCGCGCTCACCGTATCCAGGTGAATGCTGCAGTGACCTTCCTGATCTCTCAGCAGGTTGTGCACTTACTGGCCATTGTTTCTGGTAACATTGGTGTAGCAGATGAACACTTGTTCCGTCTGACCATGAAGAACGAATACTACTTCGAAACCTTCGTGTTGACGAACATGGGTAAACACTACTTTGCAACACAGGCTGCTCGTGAAGGGAACTTCTTCCCTAAACCTAAGCTTGAGCTCAAAGGAGTGCACCTGCGTAACTCTAACGTACCGAAAGAGATTCGAGATCGCGGTAATAAAGTGATCAACGATATCTTGGATAAATCGAATGCGAATGAGCAGTTCTCAGTGGTTGATCTATTAGAACAGATCGGTGACATTGAGCGCTTCATCATTAACTCGGTGACGAAAGGCGAAACCGTCTTCTTAACCAAGGCAACGATCAAAGATAAAGAAGCCTATGCTAAGCCACTGAGCTCGAACTACTACCACTATTGCATGTGGCAGGAAGTCTTTGCTGAGAAGTATGGTCAGGCACCACCGTTACAGTACATTGGTTTGAAAGCAAAACTGGGGTTAGATTCACAGACCGCGGTGAACGAATGGCTGGAAGGGTTGGAAGACAGGGCGCTGGCAGAACGTATGCGTAAGTTCTTAGATAAGTACGGTAAGAAAGGTGTGGGTCTTGTGATCATGCCTGCGGACATTATCATGAACACCGGTGTACCACCTGAGATCATTGCAGGTATTAACTTGCGTGGCTTGATTGTAGAAAACTTGTCAATGGTTTACTCTTGTTTAGAATCGCTCGGCCTTTATTACGTAAACGATAACGCGACACGACTGGTATCTGACGAACATTAATCTACGTCGGCATAGAGGCCTCCTGGTGGGTAATCCCCACCAGGAGTGCCTACTATTTTTTATCTATGACCTTTATGGAGTCCTGGATGTGATCGATTTCATACGAGACCGTTGTTTTTACCTTAGGTGTTAAACCCGTCAGGTAAAAGGTATTGTCTGATTTAATCCGACGTAGGGTTGCAATGACATCATTTAATGCCTCGCCATTCTTACGCTTCTTAAAGGACGCTTCGTGCTCACACAGAAAGTCGATTACCCAGAGCCTAGCAATATACCAGGCCCAACGGTTCTGACGCACCTCAATATCAATGGGGAGTCGTATTGCTTCGTAGCCACTGCGCCACACGGTAGGTAGATGAAGCAGCACTGCATCCCAGAACCGCTCTTGACGTTTGAGTTCAACCACCGTCTTGACAATCACCTGATCCAGTAACGCAACCTCATCGGTTAACCAGAAGACTTGACGTACGTCACGGGTTTCACGCAGGTCATTTACATAGCGACCCATGAAACGATTGACGATGGCAATGTCATTATGGCTTTTCAACAGATTAGGGATCGGGTACTTCGCCACAAACATGTGTGTTGGTTCTACGTATTCCTGCCCGTTACTATTCTTGTATTTGGCTTCCTCACGTAACCACATGAGATACTGTAAAGCCAATAGAGGAATGTTAATGCTCAGGACGGCAATACCATTACCACCTAAATCTGTCTTGCGTGCAAGCAGGCCATAGTAGGTGACGTTATAAGGGTGACGATGCACACGGATAGGTTCAGCATCTCGCCAGTTCTTAATCATCTCTGGATTAAACGGGGTGGAGTTCGTAATAATAATCTCGTCGACAGAATCGTCGTAGAACTGAGATCTATTAATTGCACCATAACGAGTAGAGGAGGTTAAGTTAAATTTGTTCCCATACTGGTAATCTTTGTCACGAATCTCATCATAGTACTTTTGTACTTTATTGAGCGATAATTGTGTAAGGTCACCGCTTGGTACTGGAATCTCCTTTATGAGCTTCATGATCAAGTTGGTATTCAATATGGAACTTCCGTTTAACCGCCAGTGGTTGAGCGCCTTTTCCATATTGCGCTGTGAAATGTCGACTAGACGGTTGTGCAATGGCGTCAGCATATTACCGTAATTGGTAGTGACGTCAGAGGTAAATAGATTGAGCATACGACCTCTATTGACAATATGTAAAAGTGTACATGATCTCAGTATATATTATGTAAGAGGTCACACTCTTGACTCCTTGTTCACGCAGGGAGTCGAACTGGGGGTAATACGGCCTTATCCGTAAAATCAAAAAAATCACAGTTCTATATTACCGGTGTGTATAGAGTAATCTATGCTACATTAGCTAATGTAAAACTTGCAAGTTGAATAAAAGGAATGAGTTATGAAGATCCCTGAAAACGATAACAAGGATCAGCAGCCGCAGCCAGGCGCTGGTCATCAGCCGAATAATGCCATGGGTGAAGCGTTTGCCGCAGCGCAGCAGCAACAGCAGCAACAGCAGCCGCAGCAGGGTCAACCGACTCAGCCGCAGCAATCTGTTCAGCAGCCGCAGCAGCCGGCGCCTCAACAGGCACAGCAACAGGCAACACCGCAGTTCCAGCAGGCTCCACAATTTCAACAGGCACAAGGGTTCAATAACGTGAACAACGATTTCAACAACAACAACGGCCAGCCACAGCAACCTCAGATGCGTCAGTCTCGCATTTACGGCACTAACGATCGCCGTCCGCGTATCTTTGATGCGACCTCCTATGGCGAAAACTTCAAGCTGGCGCAGGAAGCCTTCAAAGAAGTGCTGGAAGGTTACGAAGATAAAGGCTACAACAAAAACTTCTTCCTGGTGCCGGTAACCGACGGTTCGCTGCACTGTAACGCCCTGGTCTATGTAAGCGCCTATAACTTCGACGGCCGCTACAAAGCAATGGCGTACACCATGATGCTGGAAAATACCGGTAGCCCGCTGAAACCACAGCGCGGTAACGATCCGCAGACTGGCGAGCAGTTCGAAATCCCACGCATGACAGGGTCGCAGTATGACAATACATACTGGAACCGCGTTTCACAGCTGGTAGCGGCTCGTGTGGGTAACAACGCTGAAGTTCTGGATGCTGGCGCAACTGTTGTTCACTCAGAAATGAAGTGGGACGATAAGACTGCGATCAAGCAACTGCTGAACAACGCAGAAAACGCCTGCGTAACTTACGCGAATGCCCTGTCAGGCTACCGTCTGGAAAACCCGTTCAACATCGCGCTGGACATCGACCCGCAGGTTGACCGTATCACCTGTTCATTTAACTTCAACCCGCAGCAGATGGTGACCGTTGATGGTCAGCCTATCCGTAACGACGTCGAAGTTAAACTGTCAGCTTACGCTGAAAACGCAGGCCAGGTACAGACTACCGAAGCGATCACCACTGTCAACGGTTACGTTGAGCTGATTGCTGCAGCACCGCAGCAGATGCACTACGGTAACATGATGGGCTTCGGCGGTTACAACCCGCAGCAGATGCTGGATATGACTCGTCGTTATTATCCGCAGTTCACCATTACCTCTACCGGTACTGGTATCTCCAACGCACAGGGTCCTGAGTTCCAGCTCCTGGCACTGTTCGGCGCGTCACTGATCGGCGAAAACAACAACTGGCATCACGCGTTCGCACCGAAGATGATTAATGGCGTTGACATCAACGACATCGGCGCAATCAACTATGAGCTCAAAATGGGCCTGGAAGATGCAAACGATCGTCCGAAGAAAATCATCACCAAAGATCACAGCTTCACCACGCAGTCGCTGCATCAGCTGCTGTACACCGCGTGCCACGAATCAATGTCTATCGCACTGGACATCGAAGAGACCGGCATGCGTACGTGGGTGAACTCAATGCTGCTGTTGGCTGGCGGTACTCCAGGTCTGAACGCACAGGGTCTGTCTGATGGCGGCAAACAAGCGCACCAGGCAATCATCCAGGCTGCGAACAACCTGACCAACGGCGAGTTCAGCAAGTTCTTCACCGACCAGAACCAGCTGATCGCTGTACGTGATGGTACCCGTATCCAGGGTGGCTACTACGTGTCAAACGATTCCCATCAGAAGATGGATATCCGTAACGTCGACCTGTTGGCTGTACTGAACTTCGTAGGCGAAACTGATCCGCGTCTCGTGGAAGAGTGGAAATACATCACCAGCTCTACTTCTGGTATGTCTACTCCGAAACGTGTTGCGCTGCGTCAGCAGAAACTCCAGCAGCTGCTGGGTGAGTCTTTCGTCCTGAAAGCTTACTACGAACGTGTTGTGATCACCTGGCAGTTCATGGACGCGCTGCGTAAAGCATGTGTGGCCGCTGGTCTGGTAGTTCGTCCAGAGAACACCAACACGCAGTACAATGCGCAGTCCTACGGCACGCCTCTGGCGCAGCAGTACGGCATGCCTACCAACACCGCGTCTACACTGCAGCAGCAGGCGTTCGCGTACGACAACCAGGGCCGTACTGTCAACATGGCTCAGTTCCGTACCGGCGGTGCATTCGGTGTGTTCCAGGGCTAATAGCCGCTGAGCATAACGAAGTTGTAACATGAGAGGGTAGGCGGGTGACCGCCTACCTTTCTTATGCCCATTAATTTTTTGTGCAGTGCGAAAAGGAAATTGGTGATGATGCAAGAGATGCCAGCAGCACAACCTGCATTAGTGCAGGAAGGTGGACTGACTGCAACTGTGGGTAACCACGACCAAGCATTTCACATGCTATCACGACCACCTATTATTGCTAACGATTATGACTTATCGATTGAAGCTGATCGACAGGCATTAAACAATCATCTGCGTGTGAGTTATGATACGGACATGTTTAGCGTTAAACCTAAATGTGGATGTGGTCACTTACAAGGCGGGGATAAAGTTGGCAGGGTGTGTACTAAATGCGGCACGAAAGTGACGACAGTAACTGAAGAGGATATTGAATCCCAGCTTTGGTTACGTGTACCGAACAACGTGACAGCATTTATTAATCCACAGTTGTGGTTGCTGTTCTTTGAACCGTTTGTTATTAAAGGGTTCAATCCACTGGAATGGTTTGCGGACCGTTCTTATACTCCAGCCAAGGGAGGTGCGGATTACAAGAACAAAGATATTTATAACGTCTGTGAGCGAATGAAGATAGAGCGTGGGTTGAATTCGTTAATTGCGAACTTTGATCTGATCGTGACTACGTTATTGAACTCGCAGGTTGTACGTGAGCAGTCTACTTCGCAAGACGTATTGCGTCAGCGTAATGAACTGTATCAAAAGTACCGCCATAGTTTCTTCTGTCAACATCTACCCATGCCATCTAAACTGATGTTTGTGGTAGAAGCCAATGCAACCGGTCGATATGCTGCACCGGAAATGAAGTTAGCATTGGATGCTGCATTGACTGTGTGTTCAGCTAAGCAAGATGTGTCGACCCAACGTGATGTTCGTTTTAATGAAAGCATCGCGATCAAAGTGGTTCGTCAGATCTCTAAGTTCTATGCAACACACGACAGTGATAACTTTGCTGGTAAGTTAGGTTTACTGCGTAAGAACATTGCTGGGGCAAAACATCCGTGGACAGGTCGTTGTGTAATCACTTCGCATACCGGTGACCATGACATGGATGAAGTTATTCTACCACGTTGTTTAGCGATCCCGATGTTGAAATATCACATCATCAATAAACTGCGCCGGCGTAACTATACTCCAACACAATGTCTCAAACTGATCCAGGCGGGTATTAAACAAACTATCCCGGTGATGGATGAGGTTCTGGATGAACTCCTCGCAGAAAGCCCTACGGCATCTATAAGGGTGTATGTACAACGAAACCCAACCTTGCGTTGGTTATCGAACCGTCGTTTCCATTGTCGTACTATCAACCGTGATCCAAACGATATCAGTATCCGTATCAGTACCTTATCCATTAAGTCGTCTAACGCCGACTTTGATGGCGATGAGCTGAACGTCATGCTGCAACTCGATAACATCTCTGCGAACTATGCAGAAGCATTTGGTTCACACAACTGTGTACTGGATATGAACACACCACTGAAGATCTCAGCTGATGTTGGTCTGCCTGGTACATTGATCTCGACAATGAACCGCTGGATGTACAGCCACGATTAGCATAATCGGCAGGAGGGTCGCCTCCTGCCTTATGACCGACGAGGTATTTTTTTATGGACAAAAGGGAGCTCGAATTACTCCAAATCGGCAGGCAGGTTGAAACTGAACAAACGTTGCAAATGGCGCCTTACCCGGTCTGCATTTCATTCATTACCAGTTATGATGAATGGGATGGTTTGATGAAATACCTTAGCCATCTTGATCCAGACTGTGAATCATTAGAGTATGTTGGCGAACTACAACGTACTGGTCCAACGTTTGTGTACTTAGAATATAACAACACCTGTTTGTATGTGCTGGGTATGCAGACGTATGACCCGAGCTACACTGTCGACTATTACCCTATGGTTCTTGGGACCTTCATTAAGTTGGCCCAGCGTTTGATCATGGACCATTCCGACAGAATAGGACACGAGGTTCAACTATCACCTCAACCATCTGGCGCTATTATTGACTGGATCTTACGTGAATGGATGGCGGTGCTAAACAACCGTTATAACACCAGATCAACTATGATGCCGAAAAGTGATTTCATTTTGGGTTGTAATGCACCTGAATTAATGACCGCGACTTTTAAGGCATATAGGGTACTTGGTGCTAACGCGATTAACAATGCATTGCAGCGTGAATGTCATGCATTGTTAAATCATGTTGTTACACCTAATGACGTAGGTTGGCAAGCTACCACTTATTTCACCGGGGGTGACAAATGACCAGGGATGAAGCATGGAAAACCCTTTCACCGTACATCGTGCATGGCGGGATCTATCGCTATAACTACATCTTTGTCTTTGACAGTGAAACGTTTGATTTGATAATCAAATGCTTGGCGGCTCTTGACGGATCAGATGATTCCGTCTGGGCAACTGAGGACCTTCAATTCAGGATGGCCGGTGTTACGGTGCATGGTCGAGTAAGAGGGCGCTTTGAGGGATATTGCGTCATTGGTGCCAGATACCACGATGGTATTATTTTCGCCCCTAATTACGCTAAAGAGTTTATCGACACCTTAGCGCATGAAGCCGCCCATGTCGGTCAATTTATTTTACCGATTGAGGCCCCGCACGATACCTGGGTAGATAGGGAACCTCTTGCGTATCTGACTGGATGGCTAGTGCAACAAGGATTATTCCAGCTGGCTAAACAAAGAGGTGTGACAACCGTATTTTCGCCACTAAATAACGACGGTGGCCCTAACGGTCGCTGGAACCTTTTGTTCAAACAGCTCTACGCTTATGGCGGTAATACGCAATTGATGAGCTACATGGCCGCACTGGGCCCCGCAACCATCAGTAGTGTTATTCGTGACCAAGCACACAAGCAGCTCAACCACACGGTCAATGTTACTGACAAAGGTTGGTCTTCGGTAACATTCTTTGACGGGAAGAAAAAGAAATGAAGATGCCAGTCGGTTTATATGTCGATCGTTATACCAGACGCCTTGCCCCTTATAATCAGAGTTTCTTGTTTGTGACGTCTACGAGTGACTTCGATGAGATACTCGTTGAATTAGATCGTCGTGGTAAAACTGATCGGTGGTCTAAATATAAAGGGCGGTTCAGAAAAGAAGGCGGGTTGTGTCTTTCGGTTGGTGGTGGTCTGACATTGATTTGCGGCACGTATCATCCTGACGTTAGTTATAACTACATGATGGACCATAAGTTCCTTTACGTTATGTCGCATGAGATCCAGCACTGTTTGCTTAATCTGGCAAAACGTATTGGGTTTAATCCGATAAATGAAAACGAACCTCACACCTACATGACTAACTGGGTGATGGAGCAGTTGTTCGCGTATATGCGAGATTATCATCAGGTGGTGTTCACCTCAGTTAAGACTGACCATAACCGGCTTATGTTCCATATTCGTCAATCAGGTGCACTCCCTGCTCTGGATTTAGTTCCTGCTGGACATATAAGGGATGCGCTAGCAAGGGAAGCTCGGGCAATGGTGAATAACGAGGTGACGATCTTGCCATTTGGTAATGCGCAGTCTGTCACGTATTTCGATAAATAATAACTGGCCAGGGATTACCCTGGCCTTTATGCTAATAAAGGTATCGTTCCACAGTTCTTGTCAGGGCGAAATGGCACCACGCCATTCCGTAAGCTGGCTACTATGGATGCGGATCAATTCGTTGCTTTGTTAAAAGGATAATAACATGGGTATGTACACCGCTATTTCGTTTCGTCTGAAAGTCAGAAAGAATACACCGTTGCCAGTACTGGAATTCATGGACGAGTTCTTCTATGAGGGTAATACGCGGGAAGCGTTAGAAAAGCTGCAGAAGGAAACGGGGATCAAAATCCAGTCTACTGCAATTGCACTTACTGGTACCGATTACAACATGAGCGACATCGACGATATGGCTTGTATGATTCGTCAGCATTCCTCCAGCTTCGAGTCATGGTACTGGACCGTTAAAGAAGACAAGGGTGATTACTGGTTGTATGAGACCCGTGCCAGTTGTAAGCGTCCTAAGTTAGAACTGTCAGCGATGTTAATCCAGGCACTGTTACCATGCCTGGTCATCGAAGAAGGTGATGTCGTTTTACGTTCACTCTACGAAGATGCTGGGTGCGAACGGGTATTGGCGCTGGTTAATGGTAAGATAGTTGAAGAAACCGGTTACGACTATGGGGATGAATGGAACAGCCCGTGGAACGAAACGGCAAAGATCGATTATGTTAGCGGTGACTTTAGTCTGATTGCACACGAGCGTGTTACCGAGGAAGAAGAGTTTACTCCACCTTGGACATTGCAGGAACTCCGTGCCGGTGAAGAAAAAGAACGGTTAGAAAAAGAAGCAGAACACGAACGAATTCGTAAGTCAGGTGGCGGGTTCGGATTTGGCGGCTGGTAAGTAACAATTAAATTTAACTGGGAGTGTGGCATGAAACGTCTTGATGAACCAGAATTCTTAAAAAGAGAATTGAAGAACGTAAACTATATTGCTGACCTGAAGGGAGTTAATTGGTTGGCACGGTTGAATCGTGCTCTGACTGAGAAACAAGGTAAGGTTATTCCTTATAAGTTCTTGCTGTCTAGTGATTTAGTCAATCTGTTCAATGGCATTAAAATTAACAGATCGGATAGCACTCGCAGTGCATTCGCTGACCTTATAGAAGATCGCATTCAGGCAGACTACTATATGTCAGCCACACTGATCATGTGGATGTGGGGTATTAACCGCGTTGTTCACCGTATACCAGGCGAAGTCTTTAAGGCAGCTAACCAGGACTACAATCTGGAATCAGTTCCAATTGAGCCGTTGTTGAAACTCCCTCAATGGACGACTTGTATAGCGATGGACTGGAATGGTACAAACCCCGATGACCATAATCAATGCCAACGGTTCATGATGTACGCTCTGGTCATGCTTAATGGGAAAGAGTATCTACAAATTGAGGTATACACATCACGCCCTGATGATCAGATAGTGCCAGGCACCCGTGACCACGTAACTTTCTCAATTCTTATCGATACCTCCATGAGTAACGTTAAAGCAGGATTTGATCAAGCGTTAATCGATATCCCAAAAGAAGATGGTCGTGAAATATCACAAGGTGTTCGCATCAGTGATAATGACGAACTACTGTATGATCTCATTACCATGATATCGTTAGTCAATGGCGAGCATCGTAAAGCAGAGCTCGGTAAGACCGATGTCAAATGGCCGGGCTATCAGATTCAGGGTACGTCGGGTTACAAGATCCGCCCGCGTCTGAAAGCCGTGGAATTCATGGTTGGTGATCAATACGTCCCACAATTACGTGCCGCTGGTTTCACCGGTGAGCGTGGTCAACGTAAAAGCCATATCCGTTGTGGACATTGGCACACGTACTGGCTGGGTCCTCGTAGTGGTCCTCGTACTCAGGAACGGTATTGGCTCTTGCCGATTGTTGTGTCGGGAAGGACTCCAGAAGATCTCTAACCTACATTACGTAGATGAATAACCAATCCAAATTACTTTAGGGTGTATTATGCAAATTCTTGGCCTGAGTTCTTTTCCGTTTAGTGATAGTTTAGCCAGCATGATGTCTAGCGGCGATACCGGCACGGTATTATTCAATCCGAAAGAATATGTTGCGTGGACTAACCTTAAGTTCATCGGCAGTGGCAATCGTGTTGATCGCGGTATGCTGGCATTGGATGGCAGTGCTGTGGCGCTGGTTAATAGCCGTCAACTCAGTTATAAGGACGCGCTCTCCTATGAGAACTGTCATCATGGCTGTCATGTCATTATCTTTAAAGGCTGTGATCAAACACGAGATGGTGTGGTATTCATCACAGTAAGTTCGGTAGACAATCTGGCATTAATCACTGAATCAGAAAATCTACCCGACCAAGTGGTTATCGCGTCTTCATTCAGTTTTAATGATGGTAAGATCCCAGCCCTTGAGAAAGAACTCAAGCGTTGTGGTTATTCCTTACTGGGTGATGACAATACCTTCCGCCGTGGTGGTCACAAATGGTCTCATGCTGTTGTCGATATTGAAGCCAGCGTGATCATTGGCTATATCACGGCTAGCGGCAAAAGTCCGGGTAATGAAGATGAAGATGACACGGTATTATCTATTAGCGATATGATGTCGCGCATGAGTAAACGTACTCCTCGTCCTTCGTCAGTCGATCTGAACATTTCAACCACTGACGTGGTGTTGATCAAAGCATTGATCGATTTCCATGAGAAAGTGAATGAGTTAGAAACGGTGGATGAAGACGACTGAAAGGTCGTTTAACCAACGTAAAAGCTAACATAATTAACCGATAGTATACGTAATAAGTAAATGGGGGCGCTATGAGTATGTTAGGTGGTGGCTTCGGTGCAGTGGGTGCATTGATGTCTAGTAATAATGGGCGACCGACACCTACGGCAATGGAGTATTTCAATAGCCAATATCAGGGAATGATGCAGGCAGCCCAGAACGTCGGTAGTGTTGCATTGCAGCAAGTATACCAGGTGGCGACAAACATGTATGATAACCTCATGCAGTCTCGTCCGTGGGAACTGGCTGAAGCAGCATTACGTCAGACCGTGCACATGTTCGATCCAAACACAGTGCGACAGTTGCTGAACATCGCAGACTTCCAGACAGCCAAGCCCGTCATGCAGCGTTGGGTAATGGCACAGCCGGATATCCGTGAGATGTATCATCAGCAGCGTATTGATGGTTATAGTGAAACGTATCTCGATGCGCAGCCAGGGCGCACCGGTATTGATCATTATGATTATCGTCGTGCAACAACTGACATGGTTCAGTTTAATGGGTCTGAAGAGAATCCGTTAGAGAGCTGGCAGTCTACTACGCATTATGAACGACTGGTTGAGCATGATCGTGATCTGACCTTCTATGAGAAACGTGATGTCCAGGTGACCTGGGATCGTTGTTTACACCTCATGGCGACTCAGGCATATGACCCAACCTCGATCTTCAATGTGAAGCTGGCTTAATTCATGAGGAGGGCTTAGGTCCTCCTCTTATGCTGATCAAGGAGTCAGTATGTCAAATGAAGCAAAACGTCTGCAGATCGATATCACGGCTGAAGGCCATGCAAAACTGCTGGCACTGAAAGAGAAGATGGATACCGCTTCAATGGGATCTGTTGTGAACCGTGCCCTGACAATCACAGATCGTTTGTTCACGGCTAAAGCAATGAACAGTAAAATCCTTATCGTTGACCAAGACGGTAAGACGACTGAAATCGAATTACTGTAGAGGTTAGCATGGCCTGGTCTAAACGTCGTGCTAAACGTCGCATCATTCATTTACGTGGTTTTCACTATCGTGTTCAATCACGCAGTATTGCAATCTGGGAACGTTTTCGCGAACAACAACATCACCAATTTGGATCTGGTATTGATCTGATGATGTTAGTCAATCCAACAACTGGTAACCCAATAGGAGCCGACCGTGGCCTTAAGCAAAACAAAAATAAAGCGTCGTACTAACGCATACCACAATTACAAAACGCTGGTTGCACGCATTAGCTATAAATGCATGACACTCAGCATGGCTGATCAGGACCTTAAGGCGAAGATCAATCGCTCGGGCGCCGCCATAGGTAGTGAAGAGTACGCGCACTGCATTGATGGGCGTAAAGGTCTCAAACGCGAGATCTTCCGTCTGCGTCACATTCAAGGGCGCCGTCGCATTGTTAATGCCGATAAGATCAAATCGGCAATCAGCCAGTATTAATAGAAGGGACTTCGGTCCCTTTATTTTTTTTTAATAAAATGACATACAGAAAATCTCAGGTCTATATAACGGCACTGATAGAGTAATCTAAATTAACTTGTGAGGCTATAATGAAAAACACCACTTTCTTAATTGAAACGCTTAAACGCACTTTAGAAGAACTGGATCGGTCAGTGCTGTCAACTGAAGAGAAAGTTCAATTAACTACTATGGTTGAGAAAGAACACTTTATTAAACTGTTTGGTATTTCCGAAGAAGTGACTACCCAGCTGACCGAACGGGCATTATCCGAATTAACTGATTACCAGTTCAACAGTGTTTACGCCGGGGTAGAGCTAGTCGGTAATTTTGACTGGGTAATATCCAAGGATGGCTCGGTTGTGGTAAGGCGACCGCCTCACAGTGGTAGTAACCATTGGGTACCGCCGGTTAATCACTTCGTGTTTAGACTGATCGATGAAGGCCGCAACATGTTGAGTGAAGAAACTAATTTACTTATTATCAGAATTGAAGACACTCGCACTAAAGAAGTCTTCTCGGTTAATTTTGAAGTTATTGATACCTTAACAGGTTACAATGTTTTCAGAATGATCGAACGTTATCTGCCTGGTCATTATAAAGCAAGCACCAAGAAACTGTAAAATATGAGTTGCAGAAAATCTCAGACCTATATGACTGTGGTGATAAAGAGTAGTAAATACTCTTCACCTTATTCTAACTGGGATTAAAACATGAGCAAAGAAAAAGTAATTATCGCAGTTACCTTGATTACTGGCGTTGTCAGTATTGCGCACTCTGCTTTGACGGCAATTCGATCTATCAACCGTATGAAGTATATCGCTAGCAAAACAAACTACTCAATGGCAATCTGCGCACTGCAGGAAGTCCGTCGGGCTAACGAAGGTAATCCTGAAATTCTTCAGAAGTGCGATCTCGAAATTATTAAACTGACTGCTGCATCAGCAGCCCTGTAATACAACCCGTAGCAATTCAACTTAACTTAATGTAAGGATCTTTAAAATGGAAATGACTTTCGAACAGCAGACTTCATACCTGGACAACGTTGATGCAATGAATGCAAAGGCAGCTGAGCTTGAAAACGAAGCAGCTGAAATGTATGCACGTGTAGAGAGCATGGCAAAAGAACTCCAGCACATCACCTGCCAGCGTGCTTTCAACATTAAGTTCCGTGCTTACCAGGCACTGCTTAACGAAGCTGATATCGCTGCAGATGCAGCTAAACTTGCCCGTAGCATGGCGCGTACCGCCATTGTTAAATTCTGCGAAGAAACGGACATCCAAACTTACCACTAATAATTACTTACTAATCGCCACTAGGAAAACACCATGAACGAGATCATCTCAAACGCAGGCTACATCGTTTTGACAATCTCACTGGTAGTGGCGATTGTTAAAGTAGTTAAATCTGATGACAAGTACATCGCAGAAACTGAGCGTCTGATCAACGACGCTACTGCAAACTAATCGAACCAATCCAACTTAATTCAATTGTAAGGAATACCGCTATGTCAAATTCAATGATCGTAATGTTAACCATGCTGGGTGTTATCGCTTCAGTTGGTCTGTTCTCTTTCGCTAAGAGCCTGTCTCCACGTCATGCTCTGATGACCGCTTATGCTTACTTGGATAAGAAGATCGGTGATAACGCCGGTTCTGAGAAAGGTGTTGAGATCAACTGTCTGCTGAACCTGCAGGAAACCAACTATGCGATGATCGTAGGTAACTACTTCACGCGTGCTAAAGAGAAACAAGACTGGTTAGTAAAAGAAGCAGTTGAAATTGAACTGACTGCACGTCAGCAACTCATGCTGCTTGATTCATTACTGAATCTGAATACCCGTCCTGAACAAGCAAAGAAAATCATTAAAGTGCGTTCAGTAAAAGATATCGTTGAACTGGCTGTTACATATGCACGCGACAATCGTAAGATTGAAGCGCCGCTGGCCCTGTTCCATTAATTTAATGCTGTAGTCTTCGGTCTGACCATATGGTCGGGGCTCACCTGGAGGGGTGAGCTCTTTTTTTTTTATTCTTTTTTTTGGTTAAGCGGGATACTATGTAGCTTATATCCTCAAGAGGTCATTATGGCAACTGCACAACCCGTCGTCCCAACAATGTCGGTGGTTGGTTTTGTTACGGGTGTAACTGAGACCATCGATCGCCTGTTCGCCTATTGGCTAACTGCGCAGTATTCCCAGTCGTATATTGCCCGCGGTAACATCCATTCCTTTCAGTATCTCATTCAGCAACACGATGGCGATCCTGATGCACTGTGTACCGCAGTACAAGGCGATTTAAAGAAATATTTCCTCGGCCTGTTTGATAAGGTCGATGTAGTGTGTACTCCCCGTTATGCAACAACCAAAGCCCAGGAGAAGTTCTATACTTTGGAAATTGACATAAAGGTTACCAAGGGAGACATCGGTTATGATGTTGGGCGCCGTCTGTTAGAAATTGAAGACGGTATCTTTAAACGAATCGTGGGGTCATTATAATGTCCGAAGTCAATAAAATCTATCATCAGCGTGCAGGGGCGATTGAAGATCGCCTGGCAAAAGCTGCAGCACATGAACGTAATCCACAAATCCAGGAAGCGGTGTTCTGTCGTGACTTCCTGCCAATGTTTGTGGGCGGCGGTGATTTCATTAATCAGGAAGCCTGGGTTACCGTTGCAGGGTCGGTTAATAACGAAGTCGATGTGTTCCGTGATCGTGAATACCTTTATACCCTACCTGCGTTGGCAATCCCTATTGTTTCTGAGATCTCATCCCGTAAACAGAACGCACTCGGTATGCAGGGTACGTGGGCGAGCACCGCCGGCAATGCAATGGATGAACCAGGCTCTCTGGAAAGCGTTTACAGCATCGCAGAGCACGGACATAAAGTCACACTTGCCTCTTCTCCTGAAGCTCACCTGAAGCGCTGGGAAGAGGTATTTAAGCGTTACAATCTTGACTATAAAGTCATCCGTGCTCAGATCCACGAACGTAAGACAGGCGAGAAAGTTAATCCTGACATTGTCGGTAAATCCAATAACACAACCACCGATAACCGCAGGATTGAAATCGATGAAGATGGCGAGTTCGAGCCTTTCTAAAACCAAAACGCCGGGTATCGTGCGGATCATCCAAACAGGCGACTGGCACTTCTGTCAGAATCGTACGCCAACAGCAAACATCATTCGTAGCCTTAATTACATCTTCTATGAGAAGGAGTCGTTAGCGGAAACTGACTTGGTGATTGTCAATGGTGATGTCTGGGATACCCTGGTTACTTTACCTAATGATGATGCCATTCTGGCACGTGAGTGGATTCGTAAGTTTGTTAATGATTGCGAAATGCACAACGTTACACTGGATGTGCTGGAAGGAACACCTGATCACGATTGGAAACAATCATCGGAGTTCGTGGCGTTTGAGACAAAGTGTAATGTGCGACACATCACCCAACTCTCTATTATCCGTCACGAGCATCTGGATTTAAATATCCTTTATGTTCCCGATGAATGGAAACCAACCATGGAAGGGGTTTGGCAGGATGTTTGCCATGTAATGTCTGAGGCGGGATTAGAGCGTGTCGACTTAGCTTGTGTACACGGGGGATTTGATTTTAACTTCCCACCGGAATACGGCATCAAGTCACACAGCTCTGAGCGTTACAGTAACATCGTTAAATACGCCTGCTTTGCCAATCACATCCATACGGCTAAGCATCATCTAAAAGTACATGGCCCTGGTTCACCTGATCGTCTAGCACAAGGCGAAGAAGGTGATAAAGGTTACCACCGTGTAGTCATTGACCAGAAAGCTGAAACCATTAACATTCAGTGGATTAAGAACCCACATGCCTGGACGCACAAAACCATCGACGTGCAGGGAATGAACTTGGATCAGATTGTGCAGATAACCCGTGAAACTGCAAAACCACTAAGGGCCGGTAGTTACTTACGCTTAAAGAATGGCGAACCCTTAGTAGTTAAATCAGCGCTTATTACACTTCGTTTAGAGATCAAGCATGTGATCTTTGAATACAAGAATAAGAAGCAAAACGGGATCATGCAAAACTCTGGTACTCAAAAGGCTAATGGCGCGCGCTATACCGGCGTCCACATTAATAAGACCAATGCCGTGGATGTCCTGGTAGGGTGGCTTAATACCAAAGGGCTAGTGAGCGAAGGACAATCCTCATTACTTGAACAGACATTGCGTACTGCCATGTCGTCGAAATAAGAGGCGAGTATGGTTGATAGAACAATTGGACTATTCCCCATGTCAGTGGGGACATCTCTTGCATTTGAAGCATTGATGTCACGACCGGTGAGAAAGGATGAAACACCTATCGAGGTATTGATGTTAAATGTGGGGACGATCTTTCGTAATGCTTACCAAGCGTATGATACTGATGACCGTGACCGAATAGGTGTGGACAAACTCCATGACGATGTGATTGCTGATATGTCAGCGATTTATGACATCTTAAAAGACGTGGGGCGTACGGTTGTTCCTGATTATAAGCTGTACTATGGAAAGTACGAAAGGCTAAGTTCTGCTTTTCCTCTGGCTAAGATCTGGGAACCTACATCAGACATCGCAAAGGGTTATGCGCGATTAGAGCGTAATGTGATTGATAAAGTTACAAAGACCATGCGAGGCTTAATCCAAGTTGCGGATCATACCTTGCCATCAACTGTGAAGAATACCTATGTAATCACCCATCACGTGGTCGATTTACTTGTGCCTTCTGGTTATGGTCAGATCACGTTACTGGAGTCACATACTGGCGCGCTTAAGCAGAAAGATCAATGGAATACCAAACTTACAAACGGCAATACGTTAACGCGTATTCCGTTTAATCGCATGACGTTGCAGATCTTCGGAGATAAGTCAGTGAACTTCAAAGCCAACAGCTTTAAATACAAAGCCGCGGTGATGAGCCTCTCTGAAGAGTTCCAGTGGACTCCGCATACGACACGTGACCGTATAATGCTCAGCATTGAAAGTTTGAAAGATCAGCAACTAAAAGCAGACCTCAACAAAATGCTTAGTGTTTAAATCAACATAATTGCCTTTAATCTATAAGGCAATATAACTAATTCGATCCAAAAGGAGCAACACATGGCTGGTCCACAGCAACGTAACTTTAAAGCTCGCGAGAAGTCTTATTTGAGCGAGTACTCAATGAACATGCAAGGCCCGGTTCAGAACGGCGCGCAGTTCCCGTCTGAATTCCGTATGGCCTACGCGGCAAATAAAGTTGCGATCCAGGTTGAAACCAAAAACCGTGACAACAAGAACAACGGTCGCTTTGAAGTGGTTGTTCCTTATCTGGGTGCGATTGGTATTCTGCAGACAATCGATATGCTGCTGAAAGATAAAGCACGCAGCAAGCTGCAGTATAAAGTGAAAGACTTCGTCTACTTCGGTAAAGGCAACAAGTCTGACAGCCCGATGGTTAAAGCTGCACTGACCGTTGGTCGTGACAACGAAGGTTGCATCTATATCGGTATGTCCGGTAAAGATATCACCCCAATCAAATTCATCTTCTCTCTGCCAGCGCATGATGAGCTGTGTGATGACCAGGGTAACAAACTGGGCGATGCAGAGCACTCTGAGTTCGCAGCGAAATGTTTCGTGATTGGTTACCAGGGTCTGCTGCCGGTTGTTATGGGCCTGCACTATACTCCACCTGAGCCTAAAGGCGATAGTGGTAATGGCAACGGCAATGGTGGTGGCGGTAACGGTAATGGCGGTTGGAATGGCGGCAATAACAACCGTGGTAATGGTGGCGGGGGAAACAACCAAAACAACAACGGCGGGGGGAACGGCTCTGGTTCTGGTAGCTCCGGCGGTGGTGACTTCGCTGATGACTTACCTTTCTGATCTGAAAGCGGCGTGATGTAATGAGGAGGGCTTCGGCCCTCCTTTATGTTGATAAGAGGGTGTTATGAAAAGACGTATAGCGATCGTGGGTGTTTGCCGTGTTTCAAAACCCGTTAAAGACGAAGACATGATTGTTGAAGTTTATGACGATCTTAATGAGCTTGTCAGGACAAGACCTACTCGTATGGCGGGCCGGACTTCTTTACGTGCTGAGATTCGTGCTGAACAACTTGCAATCATGAAGGATGGTAAGTACACGGGTGAGTTTGAAGCTGGCGCTGCTTTCACAGCGGTAGTCATCAGCTCTAACGAAAACCTTGACGGTACTACGTTTCAGTTAGGTTGCTTCATTCCTACGGATAGCGGTTATCGTTATTACAATCCACGCTCAATTATTGGCCCAGAACTTAAGAACCGTCGTGTTCTCAATTCTGAAAGTATTGATGTGTTATCAACTAACATCGGTAAATGGATGGAAAGATTAACTAACAGTCAGTAAGAGGTGCTATGTTCGAAGAACCTACCCATGTACGGTATGCACTGGTGACTCGTCCTCGTCATGATGAGAAAGTTATTCTAACGCCGTGCGATACTTTGTTAGAAGCAGTACACAAACAAGATCAACATGACTTTATCGCTTCTGTCGTTATGTGCGACAGTAATAAAGGTAAAGCGGTTGATATCAGTTTGCACTTTATTGGTAACTCATGCAGCTCCTATACAGGGGGTGATGAGATGTTACTTTCTTCGTTTGAGCGCCGTGACACCGAGTGGATTACTCGACATGTCACAGGTGCCATGATAGATACTTTTGATGACTCTGCATTTACCTTCATCAAAAGTCTACTATCCTTTTTCGACATGCACAGAAACAGATTAGGTTGTACAATTGTTTGATAAATCATAACGCTGGAGTGGTTCATCCCGCTCCAGCCCTTATGCCGGCTGTAATTTCAAACATTTTTTAACTATCTATTAGAGGAACAATTCTGAAATAATTTCAAGCCTACATTACCTACTTGTAGTAGTAATAAGTAAATTAACCATCTGTATAAAAGGAAAGGACAATCACATGCATTTCGCATATACAGTGAAAAACACCACTGAGAAAGTCTGGTTAAACACAATCATTGTCGTCAGTCGTCATGGCGAGCAAATTGTGTTTAACGAAAACAACTTTTTCAAGTCGGACGAGAAAGATCATAAAGGGACGTTCGATGAGCTGAATGCGTATCTGGCCCGGTGCCTGACTAACGAACAACGCGATCGGATGTTTGAGCTGTATAAACAAATTAACCATATCTTAAAAACAGAGGTGTCTAGCACTAAAGTTCTGTTACCGAAGTTGCAGCCTTTGGTAAAGGGTATTTACGATCTGGTCAATATCTCTGACCTGAACGTGTTCATGTATGAGAACAATCTCACGCATATCCCGAACAGTGTGCTGGATACCATCCCGTCTTCAAAAGAGTATCCGACCAGTACCACGTATGTAAAAGCAGATTACATCAAACTGGTTAACTTATCTGTTCTGCTGCATCTGATGGCACCGATCATTGCGGACTATGTCAACAAGGTCAGTGACTCAACCGGCAAGCAGTTTAAAGAACATGCAGCTCTTCCTTTATTAGATCGTACAAACATCATGTACTCTGAAGAGATGAACAAGCTGCGTAACTTTGTAACTGCAAACTGCAGCAAGAAACCTGTACCGTTATCAGCGACACTTGAAGGGATGTCTGAAGAGTCATTCCCGAACTGGATGCTGGCATCGGTTATTGCACGTAAACTCTGTATCAACCATGTACGTCGTGGTGATGAGAACGGGCATCTGGTTGCTGCGGTATTCGCATACATCAACTACAACATCAAATTGGATGGGAAGTTTGGTGGCGGTGTCATGCCGAAGAAAGAGCGTCGTATGCTCGGGGAAGATGATCGTGAGAAAGCGGTGATCGATAACTGGAAGATGAAAGAAGATGTGGATAAGATTGACATCCTGGCTTGTGCAGTAGGCTATGATGATCCAATCGCTGCAGCTTTGATGATCGAACCAACCCTGGACACCAACATGTTACTGCAGTGCATGAGTGCGATCCCTAATGCATGGGATTTCAACATGACACCACATCAGAGCATGTTGATCCAGTGGGTAACCGGTGAAGTCCTGCCGCACATCAATGATACTTATACGCCACCGTTGGCGACTGAGTATTACGATTACGATGTGTGTGTGAAACTGGTTGCTATCACACAGGCGATTCTCTGGCATCGTGGTTTCCCGTCTCTGGCTGTATTTGCAGCAACATATCCATCTCAGGTTGAAGAGTCTGGTATGCCAAATGCAATCATTCAGCTTGAACTTAAGATCATGCAAGAGCTCGAAGGTTATTATCAACATATCCGTCTGGGCAAACGCCAAGATAGTTCAGATGGATTAGTGCACAAGACCATCAACGAGTTTGTTAAGTCTCTGCTCGAAGATGACTATCAGGTAGTAGGCCCGGATGATCTCCTGGCTGCGTCGAATGTAGTAGATGCCGAGTATCGAATCGTCATCCCTGAAAGTCTATATTACGATGTTGCTAGCTATATCCGTTATGTCGCTACCCGTTAATTAATTTACACCGTTAGGAGTTGCACGATGTTACCAAATTATACCACTAACAATACAGGTTTCAGTGGGGTCGTAGAGAAAGCAGTTATCTGCCGTACCCCAGGTTATCAGACGATGCAGCGTCGTCCTTATTCCATGAACCTCAGTGGTAACACATCCCAAGTCATCGGGAACATGAGCGGAGGCGTGGATTATTCTAAAGAGCGTCTGGCACCAATTGCATCTTCTATTATCATGCCGCAGACTGCAGCCGAATCAGATGCATTGATTCCGAATGCCTGGGGTAATGAACGTTGTATGTTTATCCTGAAGATCGTGCATCAGGTTGATGCTGCTGGTAAGACGGTTCAGTATCTCAGTGGCTATACTGATCGCATGGGTATGCACCCGGCTATCAATGACATTCATCTTGACGATGACATGCAATTGTATTTCAACATGAGCATGGTCTATAAAGAAACCACCACGATCAACGGCTATGGCATGCCGCAGGTTTCTATCATCCCGATGATGGCAAGTCAGTTGGTCATGGGTCAGCAGGGTGGTGTGTATGGTCAGAACGATCGTACTATGCGTCCTGAGGATATCTATTCATCTATTAACTCTGGTCTGCTTACCGCGCAGAACAATCAGTGGAACAATGGCAACGGTCAGGCAACGAACCAACAACGACTGTATGATGGTCGTGTACAGTTCCAGCCAAACCAACCGTATAAAGTCTCGGCCATGCAGAACCTGATTCCATCTAACTATCTGTCGCGTGTACTTGAAAGTGCTGCAACAGAAGCGATGGTGTATCAGGATGTCGGCAGTCGTCCAAACCCAACCGATACCTCCAACAGCATTGCAGCTTCTCTGAATGACGGTTATCTTAACAATGACCTGACGTTAGAAATGATCATGCATCGTACTGGTCTGAAAGAGAACTGCTGGATCTCCTGGCGTGACCTGCGTACGCTGATGCCGAATATCATGTCTCCTGGTATTCTGCATAAAGCGGGCATGGAAGGTATTCAGACAGGTACCGTTGAAGGTGCTGTTGGCGGTGCGGGTTCAGAGTACATGAATGGTGCTAACTACGAAACAGTTATCGCTAACATGCTGAACAACGTTTGTAACGCACTGATGATGGACATGCTCATGGGTGAAGTCATGATCAGTGGCGACAACATGACCGGAACCAGTCACACGATGGGAATGGTCAGTGGTCAGTTTAATCTGAACATTCTGAATGCGACTTCGTTCGTTGATGGTCGTGATGTTCGTATCATGGGTGAGTCGTTTAAACAACGACTGGTTCGTGAATTCCTGTCAGGCTTTACTGGTCACAACCATGTGCCACTTGGCTTTAGCGTCAAAGCAAGCCTGATGGGCGAGAACGTCATCGATATCTCGTACAACGGTCAGCCTCGCACCCGTTTTGTATTCCCGTGCTTTGCAGCCTCGGCGTATACACCAATTCTGACTGGTAACCAAAACCAGTTATCTGAAATCGCAGTCCATACCCGCGCGCTGGTTGGTCAGTTAACAAACATCTTCTAAGGGAAGAATATCATGTCTGATGTACTCGATTATTACAATGGTTTCCTGGACTCCACTAACAACCCGCGTGATGAGCATGGCGTGGTGTTGTACGAAAGCAACACCGGTGATTTAAAGCCGGTGATGATTGACGGTAAGAAACTGATCGTTCCAACCAAGGAATTCCAAAAGAAACCTGACTGGACTCAGTTCGTGGCATTCCATCCGTTGTCTGAGTCAATCGCTCGTGGTGAATCTGAAGTACTGCAGAAGGCACGTACACTGATTGGCCTGCGTCTGTTCTACAAATACATCGAACTGTCTGAAGCGTTACTGATGCTGGCGGTAGATAGCAACGCACAGGCGAAGCTGACACCAAGCACCATGAAACTGCTGGAAGGCCTGGGTGATGCTGATGCGAAGACTGTTGAGAACTTCTCAAAGATCATTGCAAAAGCGAAAGTCAACTTTGATGGCGGTGAAAACCGCTGTCTCATCTCTCTGTTCTTAAAACGCGGCGGTACCATGAACGGTACGAAGTTTGCCCGTTTGTGTGTAGCAAGCTTCCCGTATTACGAAGCGCTGCAGAAGATCGAAGATGAAGCGGCTGATAAGCGTCAGGTGTTTGGTGTGCCATTGCGTGCTAAAGACATCAAAGTGCTGAAACGCCTGCATGAAGTGATTCTGCCAAACAGCGATGACGGCGTGTATTCAATCGGTACCAACTCACAGATCGCTCCTTACTGGGGTGCGCTGATGATGACGTATGTCAATCTGTTGAATCAGTTCAACAGCCTGGTGAAGCCGTTCTCTAAAGTGATCAAATCACTGAAGACCGTCAACACTGACTGGGATGTGGGTGACGAACTGCAGAAGTTCCGTAACCAGATTCCACCGATGCCGTATAACGAAGGTGCGGATGCAACAACTCCACCACCTGAAGCGCAGCAGCAGCCGGCAGTACAGCAGCAGGTTCCTCAGGCACAACCGCAACAGCTAACGCAGCAACCAGTTGCTGTTCAACAACCGCAGGCACAGCCACAGTACGCACCGCAGTATACGCCAGCGGCAGCGGTACATCCGACACCTGCTCCGGTAAACCACACTAAGACCAGCAATTCAAATGGTATTAGCTTTGGTGATGCGCTGAGTAAGTCGCCGGTAGCTATGGCGGTACCGCAGATGTATCCACAGATGCAACAAATGCCGCAGATGGCACAGATGTATCCACAGATGCAAATGCCACTGCAGATGGCAATGCCGCCAGTAGCAGGCCAACAGATGTATCCGCAAATGATGCTTCCACAAGGTCACATGCCGATGCCTCCTGTCGGTGGTCAGCCACAGCAGCCGATGTATCAGCAACCACAAATGCCAATGTACCAACAGCCGCAGATGCAAATGTATCCGCAGCAGATGCCAGGGATGCAGCAGATGTATCCTCAGCAGCAAATGATGCAACAGCCAATGATGCAACCTGGGATGTTCCAGTTCCAGCGTTAATCTAAACTGATCGGCATAACGGGAGGGACTTCGGTCCCTCCCATTTATCGATGCATCATTTTTTATTTAAGTTGTAAAGATCACGAATACTCGAGAGCATGCTATCGTTTTCATCGATGAGTTTGATTTTATCAACTATCATATCCCACTTAAAGGGATTTACGATACCATTCAATCGCATAATTAACCAATGCATGTGATACGCAACCCTTGCGTTCAATAACACCATGCGAAAGTCACCGCGTTCTTCATACTGCGCAAGAGCAGTAGGCGGAGTATAATCAGTTGCCCGTGCTCTTAATAAATCAAGATGGTGAATTAACACCTTACGAAAGCCAGGGTCTTGATAGATGGCAATTGTAGGATGCACGATCTCGTTGGATACTTGCATGGAAATATACCTATACTTGTTTAAGCCTATATTATCATTGTGCAGTTAGGTTGATAAAAGGAACAGCAATGAATCACATTACCGAAGCAAGTGAATTATCTCCCGATATCTTAGGCGGTATTCTTTGTTTGAACCCTACCTTACATGGTGATAGCAGCCCACGATCTGCTATGTTTGGTGGTCACGCAGGACAAGCGGTTACCATTGAAGGTAGTACACCGCGAATGTTGAAGACCGGCATGGAGTACGTGTATGGTCGTCCAACATTTAAGATTGAAGCTCCGTGTCAGATGTTGGTCATTGGGGTTATCAATCGCTTTGCGACTAATCACGTAGGTGCAGGCGGTATTCGTGAGAACCCCGAACGTTATGTGATCTATCAGAACGTAGAGCGCAGTAATGTCCCGACCTTTGGCATTATGTGTATTCCAACTTACCATACGCGTAATCACGCATTAGGTTTTAAGTACAAGCCTCATGCGCGTAATATCCAGCGTCTGTATAATGAGAAAGAGTATTTCCAGAAAGGCGATATCTTTGCAATCTCACCAAACTTAACGGAAGGTGGTGATTATAAGTACGGTCGTGAAACGAACGTTGCTTTCATGTCACTACCAGAGGTCGAGCAGGACGGCATGGTGGTCACCGAATCGTTTGCCAAGGCGATGGCGTGTACCAAGATTGAAAACCGCATTGTACAATGGGGTGATGATTATGTGTTGTTGAACCTTTATGGTGATGACACCACGTATAAAGCATATCCAGATATCGGTGAAAAGATTCGTGATGATGGCATGCTGTATGCCATGCGTCGAATCATACCGGGCACGGGTATTGTGAACATGACGCCAAAAGCATTGCGTATCTTCGATCCAGAGTTTGACAAACCTGTTTATGCAGAAGCAGGCGCTACCGTTATTAACGTAGCAGTGAACTCTGACCGTATGCGTACAGGTCGTGCTGAAGTTCAGTTCTATGATAAACAGACTGAACGCTATGAACGTGCTGCTCGTGAGTTCTCCAAACAACTGCGTAACCTGTATGACAATCTGTATCGTCAGTATGGTGCGGGTATGGTGCTGGAACCAGAACTCAACCGAATGATCACTGATGCGATCTCTGACACAGGTGGTATGGATCGTAAGATCAATAACCAAGGTCAGATCATGTCTGTCGATAAAGGTACCCAGGTTTATAACAAGGTACCGATTGGCGACTGGCGTGTGAAGATCACCTTTGTTAAGCGTATCGAAGCCGGTGTACGTTTCAAGATCACTGATACCCATGGCGGTAAAGGTGTTATTGTAAATGTGATCAAGGATGAAGATGCACCAACGGATGACTTCGGTAACCGTGCTGATGTAATCATGGATGATGTGTCGATCACCAAACGTATGAACTTAGGCAAACCAGTTGAGCAGTATATCAACGGGGCATCTGTCTATGCGACTAAGGTTGCGCGTGAGCTGGTTGCGAAGGGTGACACAGATGGTGCATGGAATCACCTGATGAGTTATTACGAAGCCGCAGCTTTTGAACAGTACGAGCTGATGCAGAATGGCATGTATAATGACAAGCCTACTCGTGACATGCATGTTGCTCATGTCTGTGCGAATGGCGTGCAGTTGTTTGCACCAACCAATCGTCGCTTCTATGGTGCTGAGCAATGTCGTCGTATCATGAAGAAGCATGACTTCCCGATCAGTCCAGTGCGGTATCGTGCACCTAATGGTGAAATGGTTCGTACGCGTGACCCGGTGATGATTGCACCAATCTACATCATCCTGCTGGAGAAGATGGGCGAGTATTGGGCGTCGTGTGCAATTCCAAAGCTCACGCACTTTGGTACACTCTCATCTCTGACGCAAGCAGACAAATACGCACTGCCATGGCGTAATACACCGACTCGTTTCGGTGAGTCTGAATTGCGACTGTTCCTGGCGGCCTGTCGTGGTGTTTATGCTAACCGTCTACAGAGCATGGCGAACACGCCTGCAATGCAACGTGAAGCAGCATTGATGATGTTACGTCATCAGACACCAATGAACATGGATAACGTGATTGACGAACGTAAAACACCATTGGGTCGTGCACGTCCGCTACAAATGTATAAGCACAACCAAAGCTGTCGTGGTATCGAGTTTGAAACCACTACACTTGCGAGCTAAGGGGAATTAAATGCAACAATATCATTGGCGCGAACTGATAGCCATGTCTGAAGAACAGATCTGGCAATTAGATCCTGCAATTAATAACCCAACCGTTCAGGTAACCGCCGAAGACATGGTTATCAAGATCCCCGTTCGACAAGTTATTGCCAGTTGGTATTGCTGGCCATTCCAGAAACTCTATAAGGACATGGTTCTGGAGAAACGTCACTTCATCACGGCGTTTCGTTTGTCGAACAAATCAATCCTGGGTGTAATGACCCAGGGTTATCGGGATTACGATAAGCTTATCAACGGTCAGCCGTTTGATGTGGTAGCAATGAACAGTCTGATCGCGAAGACAGTTAACCGCATCAATAATGCATTCGTTGTAAAGATCCCGCAGTATGTCACGACGTCATCGATCAAGCAGTATATCCAGATCGTTGATGATCCTGACTTCAAAGCGATTCGTTCTGCCATGGAACCTAATCAGAACTCCATTCGTGAAGGCTATGATCAGTCTTACTCGATGCTGATGGATCCAAATAAGTTTGTGGGTAACCAGGTCGCTGAGTATGTCAAGCAAGGTTCTGCCTCTGCTGGACAGGCACTGCAATGTCTGGTTGTCCGCGGCTATCTGACCGACCATAACTCCCGTATCTTCGTACGACCGGTTATGGGTAACTATGTGGAAGGTCTGGGCAAGTTCTACGAATCGTTTGTGGAATCACGTTCTGCAACCAAAGCATCGCTGTTTACCAAGAAACCGCTTGAGGACTCAGAGTGGTTTAACCGTAAGATGCAGTTGGTTGCACAAGCCATCCAGAAGATCCATCTGGGTCAGGATTGTGGATCTACTCAAACGGTACCAATTGTCATGCGTCGTGGTTGGGCTTCCGGCATGGCCGGTAAGTATTATCTCGACGAAGACGGTTCGTTTAAAATGATCAACGAAGATGACAAGCATCTGGAGAACCGCCTGTTACATGTGCGCTCTCCAATGTATTGTAATCATCCTGACCGTACCGGCGTCTGTGAGCGTTGTTATGGTAAGCTTGCGGTAAGTATCCCGTATTTCAACGTACTGGGTAAGATCGGGGATAATGAAGTTATTGCAGGTCATGTGTCAGCAACAGAAATCGGTGAGGATCTCTCGCAGAAGATGTTGTCAACTAAACACCTCGATACCTCCTCGACTGTTGATCCCTTTATTGTCCGCCGTTCAGATATGTTATACGTGAAGCCAGGTCAGCGCGAGAACGCCATTCGCCTGAACCCACGTTTACGTAATGAGAAAGTGGTGATGAAGGTAAGTTTCGACAAAACTACCGCATTATCTGATATCGCAGTTGCCGAGAACTTAGATGAGGTCGCAACGCGTGTTTCTGGGTTCAATGAAATCGTGCTGGAGTTTGAACGTGAAGATGGGGGTAAAGAAGCAATCCCTATTAACACAACGCAGGGTTCTCGTCAGGGTCAATTCACTGTCGAGTTCTTACGTTATCTGCAGCGCGTAAGCTGGACGAGTGCTGATAAAGATTATATCGCAATCAGACTGGATCAGTTTGACTATGAATGTGACGTCGTGGAACTGCCGTTAGTGCATGAAGACATGATGGCCTATCAGAAGCAAATCGAATCCTACATTCGTTTTAGCAAGGAGTCAGCGAACTGGAAAAACAAGTTTGTTACGCCTGATGAAGTCGGTGTGGTACTGGATGAATTCTATTCCCTGTTGCGTCAGCGTTTAGGTGTGAACATTATTCATGCCGAGATGATGTTGTATGCAGTGATGACCATGAATCCAGGTCAAGGCGATTATCGTCTGCCACGGGCATATGAACCACGGCAGTTTAGTTCTTATCACGAATGTATCGAGTATCGTTCTCTCTCTGTACAGCTCGTGTATCAGGAACAAGCAGCAGTGATGCTCAAGCCATCGACCTTCTTGAATGACAAGCGACAACCGCACCCGATGGATGAGATCTTCAAATAAGTAAGAGGTAGCGATGCGCAATACGGCGACCATCACTCTTAATAGTCACGGTTTTACAGTCAGTGATTATAATAGTGAGTTCTATGAAAAGTTGAAAATGTATTGCGCTCGTTTCACCAAATACAAAATGGTTCCTACGATGATTCATGGTCGAAAGATTATGAAGAAGGAACCAGATGTTCAATTTGGGAGCGCTTTCAAGAATCGACGTGAAGTTCGTCTTCACATGAACTGCTATCAAGAGTTCAGACGTTTCATGGAACAATGGGGTTATAACACTTCACGCTTCAAAGAAGTCAAAGCCGATATCCCGATTGGCAAGGACGCCAGCTTTGAATTTAAAATGGAAGGGATTGGTCCACGTGATCATCAGGTAGAATGGTTGCAATACCAGCTTGAGCGAAACCAGGGTGATATCACAACGAAGATCAATACCTTGCAAACAGGTAAAGGGAAATCGTTCTGTGGTATTTACAACATGGTTAAGCTTGGCAAGTTAACGGTGATTGTATTAATGCCGAAATACATCAATGGTTGGCTGATTGCACTAAACGACTTTGTGAAACTGTCTGAGACAGATATCATGGTTGTGCAGGGCTCGGGCGAACTTAATGGGTGTATGAAGCTTGCGAGTGAAGGTAAACTTAAATCTCGCATTATTATCGTGTCGCTTCCAACGTTCCAGTACTTTATGAAAGAGTACGAAACGCAGGATGGTGTAATGACACATTACGACTATACGCCTGATGACTTCTGGAAATTAGTACAGCCTGGATTTATGATTGTCGATGAAGGACATGAATCAATCCACGCTCTGTTTAAATTCGATCTGTATACCAACGTCCGTAATAAACTGGTATTGTCAGCAACACTTGAGGCCGACGATGCCTTTATTAATGACATGTACTTTGTCATCTACCCGAACAAAATACGGTTCAAGGGTGGTGCGTATGATAAGTACATTGAAGCAGTTGCACTCATGTATGGTCTTGTCAATGGCAAGAAAGTAAAATGCAAGGGCTTTGGTGGTTCGTATAACCATGTGAAGTTTGAGCAGTCCATCATGAAAGACAAACAATTGCTGGCCTCTTACTTAGGGCTGATTGAGCGAACGTTCAATTACTTCTTTAAGAGTAAGATGGAACCAAACCAGCGATGTTTGATTTATTGTGCAACGGTTGAAATGTGTCTTTACGTAGCGGATTACCTGGACAGGAAAAACCCTGACCTGATCGTTCGCAAGTACACACAGGAAGACCCCAAATCTACCCTGTATGAATCTGATGTCAGTGTATCTACATTGAAGTCAGCGGGCACTGGTGTAGACATCCCTGGTCTGAGAACCTGTATCATGACGATTGCCATTGGTTCTCGTCAGGCAAGTGATCAGGCATTGGGTCGTCTGCGCAGATTGAAAGATTATCCAGATACTACCCCAACCTTTGTGTACTTCTGTTGCACTGGTATTGAACAACATGTTTCTTATCATCGTAAGAAGCTGGAGCTCTTCCCAGTTAAGACATTAAGTCTCAAAGAGATGAACAGCAACTTCTCGTTGTAATCTCGTAAGAGGCCGGAGGGTGATACCTCTGGCCTTTTATGCGGTTTTTTCCTTTTCTTTTTGTTAAGGATTCACAGCTTATGACTACAGAGCCAAGACTTGTTGTTATCGGTGCCGGCTATCCAATTAGCACTGCATCTCTCATCGAACGTTTGACGGGTTTTTACGAACGCGTAGAATTATGGTCATTGGAAGACTTCCATCGTCGTCACGCAGGGCCGGGCGGGTACATGCATGAGCTCACCCAGGCATTACTGCAAAAGACCATGCAACGCCAGAACATGGGCAAGACCACAGAGTACTGGTACAACTTCATTGAGATGCGTGACCGTGAAGTCGAGCGTGGTTTGCATCGCCCACCAAAGAAAGCGCATTGCACTACTCGCCGTCGTGGGAGGAAATGCAAAAAATGAACATCGCCGATCGTGATCTCCGGTACTGCTTGATTAAAGTGAGTCGTCGGTTACGTGATGGCGACAGTCGTAATGCATCGCGCTGCATGATGCGCTATGTCGAACAGAAAGTGGTTGAACATGACCTCCCCGCTATTGATCGTCTTTTAATAGCTTGCTTGGAAAAGCACGTAGCACTAAAAGAGATCAACAAGGTTGTCTTGCTCAGAACCTGTTGGCGTTTACGTCACAGTTTGGAATGGTATCCTGAAGCTTTGAGTCGTTGGCGGAATGAACTCAAAGAAGCGGGATTAGAGAATCTATTAATAGGAATGAGTGATGACCGATTATACCAGTGACCTTTATAAGGCGATCAGTTGTAAGACCCCAACCAAAGGCAGTGAGTTTTATGTCGATGACTTCGGTGATCTGTGGTTACTGATTCCTCGTCTCAACCGTTTTGGTGAACAGTCGGTATTTCGTCAGTATGCGGGTAATCTGACCATCCAGGGTAAAGCTGGCGGAATGTACAGCAATGCGACGTATATCGGCCAGTTCATGCCGACCTACCATTTGTTCCTGCAGCAGCAGACCACAGCGATCGACATAGCCGCTCTACAACGCTATGTAATGACGCGTGCAGCAAAAGTGGTAGCGCGTTACCAACGTAAAGCAAAACCTTTCCAGGAGGCTTACAATGGCCGATAATCCATTCCTTCTTCCTGATGGTACGGTGGATATCCTCGCTGTGACCAATCGTTCTAAAAGGCATAATACACCGATTGAAGGTGAGCTGATCAGTAAGGACCCATGCACTGGTCTGCTGGAAGATTTTGGTAAAGTAGTTGAGCGTGATCTGACCCAACGGTTAACACCAATAGAGGGCGAGGTCATCACACCGGCGGATGAGGCAAAAGAACGGTCTGACAATGCAGCGATGATCGTTGAAGTTGGTCTCGCTGTTCTTGCTACGGGTAACTACGTTGCACTGCCTCCTATCTGGGATGGTAGTGATGTCGAAAAGGAAGTCAAAGACATCACCGCATTACAAATTGAAAAGAAGGATTGATTGATGAACTGGTTACAGAAACTGGTAAGTAAAGTGTTTGGCGTTAGGCGGTATAAACCAGTCACTTTTGATCGTCCGGCTAAATCAGTTGGCTTTGAAGCAGCGGGACAAAAGGTAGTGGATGAAGCGAAAGTCAATACGCCCTGGGAAGATGCTGCTGAAACAATCCGAAACAATCGAATGTTCGGAACTATACCGCCTGTCGCACAGAAGCCCGCAACTGTACAACTAAGGCCAATCGATGTTATTGGCCGGCTACCACCCGGTACCTCTGTTGAGCAGTTCTTGGCGATGTATAAAGATCTTAGCCAATACGATACGGTGTTTATTGCCGACATGATGTGGGCTTGGATAGATGGTAAATGGGTTAACATGACCGGGTCACCTAAAGGTAATGTGTCAAAGACAGTTAACCGCACCAATCACTGCTCTCGTCCGATGATGTCGCCAGCCCGTCGTGATGATCGCAATGATCACGATCCCTTGCTTGATACATTGATTATAACGCAGGCTGTTTCAGACAACACGTCTTACCGTAATTCGCATTCTCGTCAGGATTCACATCGTTATGAAGATTCATCTCCGACGCATCATCACACGCCGTCACATTCCCATAGTCACGATCACAATCGTCATGACGATAACAGTGGTTATGACAGCAATGGATCTGATAACGGCGGTTCGTCTGATTGATCAACTAAATTAACCCTCTGTTATAAAAGGAAGAGCAACATGTCACAGAAGAACAGCGCTCCAAAAATTAACTTAATCGATATTTTAGACGGCGAAGGTAGCTTCTATATTCCGAACGCTAATGGTCGTCGTTACGATCCTACTGCGCTTCGTAATGCACTGGATAAGCTTCGGATTGACAGACGTTATTTCAATTCATTCCAGAGTCATCCTTACCCTCGCAAGAGTCTGCTGGTAGAGTACGGCACTCTTTTACGGGAAGAACCTGGCTATCGCGGCACGCCTGCATGCCGCCATCCGTTCATGCGCGAGATGGCATTACGATTTGGTGTGGCACTGGAGTCGGCCAGCCTCAGCGCACATCGTCAGACCGGTAAGTCGAACTTTATGTTTCATCGCATGGCGCAGTACCATACCTGGTATCTGAATGAAGCGGCTGATATAAAGGCAAGCAAGCCGGTCCCTATCGACCTTACCTGTTACCTGAAACTAATAACAGGTAAAGATGTCTGGGAGCCGGATTGGTTAAGTGGGACTGGGGTGTCGTGGTCTTATCCAATGGAATTACTAAGAGCTGGCGTGGGTAAATCAATGCTCTATTCGATGGCATCTGGAATGAAACTGCATCTGAAAAGTAATCAGCGTAAGCACTGGGCTAGTCCATGGATCTATCACGATAATGTCAATCGTGGACCTGCGGGTTTCTGGCCAGACACAATAGAGTATGGCATGGCAAGCAACGGTCCAGCTATCACCGCGCAGTTCAATCGTGAGCGTCAGGGCAAACCTAAGAGAGGGAGAGCGTAATGGCTTTAGATCAAGAGTATTACGAAAAGGCATTAGGGATCTTGACATCTAAAGGTTTCTCTGATAAAGAAGCTGACCAGATTGCCACGACACTCTCTGTGTATTTGCCGATGCGTTTCATCAAAGCTGATGATTGGGCGACCATGCCTTACGATCAACATCCCGCTAATCCACTGGCATTTAAGCACATGCCCTTGCTTGACAAGATACCTGAATTAAAGAAGCCAGTGATCCTTCGGATGCCAACGGATTTCACTTACACCACCTACGGGCAGGAGTACTGTCCTGGTCCAGATGCACCTACCTATACTACTGGGCCTGATGGCTACACCCATCATCCGGTTGGCTGGACAAGTGGGATTGTTGGGCCAACAGGTGTTTCTGGCGAGGCTGGCTTTGAGGAAGTTGATGATCTCGAAGTCAGTGACTTAACCTTTAACTTCACAAACCGACAGCGCGATGATGCTGGATTCCGTCTGCCTGTTCAATCACTAATCAGTCAGTTCACTATCGTGGTGGCTATTGGCGGTAAGGCAACTGAAATGACATTGGAAAGCTTCATTCAGAAAATGGGAGGTTATGACAAAATCCCTGCTTCTGCACGAGCCGCTATCGACCACGTCATGGAGCACTATCACAACACCCCTGTGGAATTCGGCGGCACGCTTGAAGGCGCAATGCCGTCAATGTCGATACGCGAACTACCGGGCGGTGTATCACCAAAGGAAGCTGAGTATCTAAAGCTTAATGACCTCAGTGATATCGAAGGGATCAAACGTGCTTATCCGAATATAGATGAAGAGACTGCTCAAAGTCTGTCGGATCTGCAACGTAAGATCGATCAGCGTCTGGGCCGTCACTGCCATGAGCCAGCTGACGTTGAAATGTTTGGTCTACCTCGGGTCTTACCTGAAGTGGTTCAGCAAGCTCAACGTCAGTATCGTGGCAGTCTGTTTGAGAAGTTCTTAGCCGATGAACCAATCGAAGAACCTCATGACGCCATCGTGAAGATCCTGAGGCACTCTGTTCGCCACCTGGGTCATGGATTCCAGATTACCACCCCGTTGTTTGGCCAGTCCTACAAGAACCCTACCGGGCCACAGACCATGCCAGGTTTGGAGAAAGGCCCGAACGGCAAACCACATCGTCGTAAGAAAGGAAAGGGGAAACGCTATGAGCGCGGATACTGATAAAACTGGACCTATTCCAGATATGCGTACTGTACCATGGGCTGAGCAAAGTGATCAGAACTTGCTTTGTCGTAACGGCGAACCCATGCACTACGTCATTGTCGATTACGGTATAGGTGGCGAAGCCAAGGCGTATGCCGAGCTGATGGAAATCAATAAACGTTTACCGACTGTGACGGCGGAGTTGGTTCAGGCACGTGATTTCACACACGCTTATAAGGCACAGCTGTATGCCTCTGAGCGTAATTGGATCCTGGTGCATATTTGTAATACGTTAGCCTGGCGCGGGCACGGGATGTGGATTACTCGTCATACCGGTGACATCGTGGCTTATCACGGTGGTTCAGGCGACAAGGGCTGGTGCGCACCTATGGACCCAGGGATGGTTTACAGTAACGATTACGCCAATCCTCAGCTTAGTAAGCATAGTTTCATAAAGGGACTGGAGGAGACTTTGGAGCATGGTTCTCCTTTGGATTATCCTAAACAGATCTTTGTGGCGGAGAATACCACCGACGATAAGGATTTCCGTAAGTTTGTTGATCGCATTAAGACATTGGTGAAACAGTACGATATCAAAGTCATACTGAAGCCGTATGAACAGTTAATCATGCAAGCGCCAGATACCTGGTCTAATGTCTTCCTCGGTTTGGAAAAGGACCGTGCACAACACGAGTCTATTTTGCAAATCATGTCCCTGAAAGTAAGAAAGGAAATCAAAAATGGACCTAAGAAACCTCTCGAAGGACTCAAAGGTGATACCGGTTACCATGGACGATCACGGCGTTAGTGATCGCGATACCATCGAGCATCAAATTATCGTAGCCAATCGTTATGAGGGGTCAACCGATGATTTGGTTCAGCAAGTGAAAGATCGTGTAGCACGTGGTGGATTGGTATTTAACACCGGCGACGACATTGATCAAAGCAGCTGGACACCTGAGAAAGTGGCTGAGTTGAAACGCGTCGTTCAACACATCCGTGACTCAGAACAAAGCGTCAAACATGGCCAGGGGTAATCCCTGGCTTTATGCCATCCATTGGAGATAGTTAAATGGACGCAAGCAATATGGTTACGGCAGGGTTATTGTTCCTAGCATTTATCGTTATTGGAGCCTCCTGTCTTTGTCGTTATTTGGTGCATGATAATGACCGGTATGCAATCGGTTCGCGTAGAGCACTGTGTCGTTTAGCAAAGAAGCTGAACCACGCAATCCATCTGCCCCGCACATCGACTAACTTAGGTCCAGTTGAAATGGCCTTGGGAACATCATTGTCTCACTTCGAGGATATCACAGGTAAGATAAAGGATGACGCGGCACGGGCTCAGGTAGAACTTAGCTTCATGGTTGTCCGCGGTGCTATGCCTGGTCTTCCTCTTCGTATCTGTGTTGATGACACCATTTTCTGTTTCGATGAAGATGGTTATAATCAACAAGCCGTATTGAAGTCACTTAAGGATTTTAATAACTCTTTAAGTAAAGTCAGTAAAAGTTAATCGCAAATAGTTTCAAATCTATATCACGTCGGAGAATGACCTCTCACTATTTAACCAAACTGTATTAGGGAAATAAAGATGAAACTGACTATTTGGGTGGCGATCGTTTTTGGTGTGTTGTTTGCAGGATGTGTGCGAGCAGAAGACAGTACGCGAGAAGTGGGTGGTTGGTATGCTGAGTACAACACAGCATCGGTGCACTACTCGACCGCAAATAAGAAAGAACAGGAACTCACCATGGAATGCCTGTTGGGTGACTGGACGTTTGCGTATGCAGATAAGATGGGCGAAGAAACAAATTCCGTGGATGACAAAATGACAATCGTGGTCGACGGTGCAGCTTATGCTGTGCCGAAGACCCAGAAACAACGTGATGTCCTTTATGCCGCAATTGCCCATGCGAAGAAAGGTATTCAGTTCCGTACTCACCAGTTTGGTGATTCGGATGTCTTCCCGGTAAAAGGTTTAGCAGTATTATTCCAGGACTTGCCGTTTGAAGTGAGTCCTTGCATTAGTTAATCTTTCTGTATAACCACTCATTCAGTTTATTAGGAGTATAATCATGATTACCGTTACTGATGCTGTAAAGCGTCGTTTTCGTTTAGAGCGTATTATTGCCAACGTTCGACGTGATGGCTGGACAGGCAAGGACATCGAGTTCGTTATTAAGAGCGATGATAGCGCCTCGATCAATGACACCACCCGTGGCGGCCCCAACCGCATGACAGCGACTTACCTGATCATGGGTAACCGTGCTGAAGTGAGTGTAACCGTTCATGCCGAAACGAACAGCCACGACGGTATCAAAGATATCTGCGCGACCATCCGTGATGCTCAGGGTAAAGAGCTCGAAATCAGTGACGTGCGTTTCGCGGTGACAACTGAACTACAGGAATGCATGCTGCGTGTTGAACAGACACCGGCCTCTGTGCTTGATGGTCTGGTAGGCGGGCCGATGGGCGATCCAACGCATATGTTCATCATCGACGAAAGCTACAACGTATTTGTCGGTACCGAGAACGATACCCAAGCCGACTATACCTTGGCTGGTTGTCTGATTGCTAATCTCAGTTCTCACAATGCCGAGGCCAATGGCATGGAAATCATCGGGAGTTATCCTGATGAAGATGGTCACCATCACTATGTTTCAATCTACTGGGATGCACCGTTTGTTTCTAACGTGACACCTAGTGAGAAAGATGCATGGTTTAAACATCTGGATGCATTAGTCACACTACTGCTGGAAAAGATTAAAGTTTCAGTGTAAGTAATATCAGGTAGGGGGCATACTCCCTACCTTTATTTTTTGTGGTAATCTGCCACAGAAAAACTGTTGGTAATACTACCGACGGTATTCACTCAATAAACTGCGAGGAATAAACGATGTCTAAATTTGATGATCGGGTTAAAAGGTTACAGGAGTTCGGCAAGAATGCAAGACCTAGCTTTGTTGAAAAGCTGGATGACGTAACCAAGATTAAACACGGGTGTCTCGATATAACGTACAAACGCTATCCGACGCCTGATGCAGAAATAGAGATTTTCTATAAAGAGAAGATTCTCTTAGCGCGTAAACCCAATCTGACCGAAGCATTAGAGTACGCTTATGTCGGTGTTACCCTATCTAACCCGCTACTGGGCGACTGGTGCTACGGATATGAGAAGGATGATGTGTTATCACATATCACCGATATGTTGAAAATGTTGGGGGTAGAGGTACCGCGTCCAAATGTAGACACCCGTCTCATCACAGGTATCCATCGTAGCATTCAGTTACGCACTGAAGAGGGTTACCTTCATCCTAAAGAAGAAGACATCCGGGTAACAGTGCATCGTTGCATCCCTGCGAACTGGGGCGCACTAGTCACAACGATCTCGTTATCTAACTGGAATGTGACTATCAGTCAGAAGTTCAATGAATATGGTCATGACGGTCTGATCAACTTGGATGAATTGGCGCGTAAGTTATATGCGAAACACTTTGAATAACGAGGTTAAGATGGGCAACGCATATTGTAAAGTCGTAGCGATTCACGGCATCTATGTCCATAGTGCGGCAATGGAAGCAATTTCAGCGAAGTATAAAAAGTGCTTTCGTTTGGCATACAACTTCGTCAATGCTACCCAGCTATCGCAGCAACTCAAGTTAGCGTCACGCAACAGCGAGATCCTGATCGTTGATACCAGCGAATTCACCCGCCGGGCATTGGTCAATTTGGATGAGCAGTTCTATTGCATCTATCCAGGTGGTGAGCAACCCACCGAAGCTTCACAGAAACACCAACGTGGTTGCCGTATGACGCCTCACTGTATGCATATTGAAATCGGCGATATAAACGATTTTGAGAGCCTTAAGTGGGAAATACGACCTGATGCTGGTATTCGCATCACACGTCCTTAGGACGGCATATAACCCCTCCGTAATGGAGGGGCTTTTATGACACTGCTTTTTTTTTTATTACAATACCAACCCCTGAGCGAGCTGGGAACTATATTGAGTGACATGATAGTTCGCAGATTTCTCAAGCTGTTCGGTACAGCGATAAACACGCGGTTTCATTAACGGAATTCCAGCCGCCGTTAATACCCGTTGGTTGTCGGTATTCTCGTCAACTTTGATCGTGACCTCCGTTGTTTGAAAACCGAAGACTTCACGTTTGACCGCACGGTACTCTGCATCAAGACAAACAATCTTGTTATTCAGAACCAACCGTACACAAACAGGGTACGTGGTAGTAAAACGACTACCCAACCCAGATAAGGCAACCTTAAGCAAAGCTTGTTTCATTGTTTGCAGCATGTGTGTAGTTTCCACGAATGATGGAAGAAGTAATGTAATGGGGGAAAGTATCCATCTTGTCCCCTCATAATAATTTATTTGCCGGCCAACTTTGCAAGTTCTTCATGTAACTTTTTCATTTCTTTCTGACCGTCAGGTAACTCTTTGTTGAAGTCAGCTAATCCGTACATAAGTTCTTTACGCTTACAGTACGGGTACTTCATCCATTGCTGGAATGATAAACCGAATTTGCCCAGTATATCACATCTTAGATATTCTAAAACATAATTTCGGTATCCGACCAGATCCAGACTGTTCTCCTGCTCTGACTGCATCACGAGAGAGAAAGGCGATGTCTCTGCGTCATGATCGACAATACCAAAGGTATCGTCGTAGAGTTCAGTCATACGGATCAACGGATATTCCCGATGGGCCGTCAGGAACTTGGGATCATCTAATGCCTTATCCCAAGCATCACTGCGATCAGTAACGTCTAAACCGAAATCCCAATGGATTAGATGTCGGCTTGTTCGAACGTCTGATTCAACGTATTCACCATGAGGGTAAAAAAAACTTTACCGACGTTCAGCGGCGTGTACGCAGGGAACATGTTGTTCACCATCGGCTGTCTGGTTTCACAGACTGGGCATTTCCAACGCGGCATTGCCATCACGCCAATAGTCACCCGGTTAATGAATGCACCGACCTGATCGTTGAACGCTTTACGGATATCCTGCACGGCACTGAACTGTTTCAGCAGGCTAGCGATGTCTTCTTCGCTATCAACATATTTGCCATCATCAAATTCGATACGTGCAATCCAGTGTGCGTAACCACGCATAGAGGAGAGAGCAGCTTGTTTGTTGATGTACTCCTCACGCTGTTCACGTGTGAGACTGTTGTTAAACGTTTCAGCAACCGCCTGCTCGATGGTGTTGATCCAGTCCTGACCAGCATCAGTTTTCTGTTCGAGAGATGGCACGCGCAGATAGTACTTAACGCCAGCGACTTCGAAGGTATTGTCTTTCAGAACTTCGAAGGCGGTTTGGTAAGCAATAACCTGTTCAGCCGTGCGAGCAGAATAATGCGACATGTGTTCGCGCTGTACACTGCTCAGACGTGAGTTGTCGATGATTGTCAGACGAGCGATGTTAACTTTAGCCGCTTCGATGTGGTTACATTTCTTCGGATCAACAACGCAACCCTGAGCGATCTGATAACCAGATTTGAAACGTGCACCGAGATAGGCCGCAGCCAGCAGATCCAGATCAGGTTCTTTGATCAGACCACGCAGGACTTTCTTATCGGTGGTGCCGATAGATGAATCGGTGATCATACCCAACAGGAAGTCAGCCATGTGTTTGCGCACAATGACATCGAGGTTGTTGAATACAATACCGTTAGTACGACGACCGATGGTGACCTTTTCATTCATCAATGAAGTTTGCATATCAACAAACTCATCGTCACCGGCAATCAGGATGGTGACCCACAGACCGGAATGCGGCAAAGGCAGATGGACATAGTCACCCATGTTCATAACTGAACGCGCACGCATAACTGCCTGCTGGCCAGTTAAACGACCATCTTCGCTGACAGATTTCTTAACCGGTGGTTTAGAGATACCCTGGACCGTACCGTTTGGTAACAGGATGCCCTGCAGCCATTCAGCACCGCTGTAAGTAATGGTGTCGCGTAACCCATCTTTATAAGACAGGTTAGAGATTGCAGCACTGACCAGAGCCAGCCAAATAAAGGCGCGTTCCTGGCCGTGCAGGCTGATGATCTCTTTCAGTAACTTAGTGTCACCTGAAGCATCATCAAGTTCATTCATCATCGCAACTGCTTCATCGTAGTTGCTGTGAATGATCGACATCACGCCGCCATCAGTAGCGTCTTTGATATTAGCAAACGCTTTGATGATCGGGTTCTGGTTTCTGTTAGAGATCGGCTGTTCAACACGCAGGTCTTCCTGCTCAGTTACTTCAGCCTCTGGCAGCACACCCGGCCCGCTTGCAGGTTGGTCTTCATCAACAGGGGTAGGCGCTGGTGCCGGCGCTGACTTTACATCAACACGTGGTGAATCGGGATCAACAGCAGGAACAGCATTGACCACTTCTTCGTTCTGCTGTGAAGCAGTGACGTTGTTATCATCGGACATTATGTAGCATCCTTCCCTTATTTAAGCTTCTTATTGAGATCGACCAGCGTAGGCTCATCGATTTTATCTTTTGCTGCAGCTGCTACGCCGTGAGCGTGTGCTACATCAGACGACGCCAGGATAGGAGCGCAGTGGTTCTGCATGACGTCCATCAACTTTGCTTGTTGCTGTACATAGAGCTCATGGATGCGCAGGAATTCAGACAGGTTATTAACATCCATGGCATAACCGGTACGGCCAGCATGTTGCGCTTTGATGTTCGGCAATTCAGCATCGACAGCTTTGGTTGCTTCCAAGGCTTTTTCGATATGCATGCTCAGCGCAGTTGGGTTTGGATGAAAACGCACGATGTTGTTGTTAACTGCCAACAAACAGGTGTTATTGATTTCATTACGCAAATTAATCGTATAACTTGCGACATCGTTTAGATATTCCCAAAAATGGTCCGGCTGATGTACTTCCGGTGCCGTTGGGGGTTTATGTCCAGACATAAGAGGTCCTTGAGGTGGCTTTACTTGAGGCTTACATATATTGACGCGAAAGATGTCGACAATTACAACGTTTTATAAAAGGAAAGGACATGAGTCAAATTACCGATTTAACCGCAGAGGATCGTAAACTTACCCCACTCTCTGCCGATGATAGTCAACCTGACGTAGGTGACTTCAGTGATCTTAATGATTACCTCATGTCAGTGGTTGCCGACGTCCGTCGTGAAAAGATCATTGAGCTGTGCCAGAACTTAGCAGCATTGCAAAAGCATCAGGTCCAGCCCGACATCGACCGCCTGTTAATGATGGCAAACGATGGTGAAGCACCAGCTGTTCTCGATGACATTACCCGGTTGTTATTTGAACACGCTTATGATCTGACAAAAGACATGGGGTTCAACTGGGCAGACGACATCGAGTTTGATCAGCTGTTCTTACTGGCGGATATCATTGAAGGTGCTATGCTACTTGAAGGCATGGAAGACTACGGTGATATCTCCTCTATCCTTGATGGCGATGATTCTATCGAAGAGAAGGTTGTCGATATCTGGGGCTTTATCCTGGATAAAGATATGCATCATCTCTTTGATCAGATTGATTCAATTGAGGAAGCGACACTGGATGGTATCAATCGTGTGATTACCCGTCCATACGCACCGACCGCTTATGAAGATAACCAAGCACCACTGCCATTCGTGGTAGAACGCTTGATTGCTCATAAGGAAATCATGCGAAAAGATTCTATCGCTTATGGGCATGTTTCCAATGGCGGGGCATTAGGCGTCACGTTAGACTCCTTAATCACGCTGTATACCACCGAACTGCAACAGGTTACTGATGTCAAATCATTAGTCGATGAACTGGTCTATTTCACGTTGATCAGTGATACCCCTGATGGCTTGTGTAACTCGGCCGCTAAGAAACTCGCTGAAGCGTGGATTGATGACATTCAACAGGTTAACGTTGTTGGCTCACAAATTGACAGGATGCTGCCATGAATATCCGTGATTACTTACTACTGGCCTTTAAGAATAAAGCATATCGACACCGTCAGTGGGTGCTGAGTGTCATGAGTATGGTCGGTACTCCTGATGGCGCAACACAGACCAGAGAGAATGTGCCTTATCAATGCCAACTAATCCGCACCGGCGAAATCCTACAATGGTGCTACTGGGATGACTATGAAAAAACCTTTGTTCCAATCGACGACATCGATGTTAACTTCCCCGTCTTCAGACCAGAAGACGAATTTATTATTAATGCTGGCGAGTTCCCTAATGTCAGTGAAACGCTTGTTACTACTTTCGGGCGTATTCTGGCTAACCATTATTATTTTGTCGATGTACTTGACGATCGGGTTCCTTACCAGAACGTAGAGTTCAATCGCGGGATGCTGGAAAAGATCTTCAAAGCACGCGTGTTGGAAAACGATGAAGATCTGCGTCGCTCTGATAGAAGTTTTATCACTGTCGATGAGTTCAAGCGTTGCATCGATAATGGCTATGCATTAGGTGGCCTGTCGAAACTCTGTGTACCAACCGCTTGTCCTGAAACTATGTATCCGCCGAAGTTTATTATTGAGATGCGTGATCGCCTGTTTGCTGAGCACGCGGACGAACTCAATAACCCGGTAGTGATGGGTCGTATTCAGGACCAGCTGTTAACCGAATACCGTAAGTTCTTAATGGCAACTCCGTCTGCGAAGTTCTTCGTTATTAAGAAGACCATCGACCAGGCATTCAACGCCATGTTCTTAACCGGTGGTATCGCAGGTGCATTCGGTGGCAACACGGTTATTACCAACTCGCTCTATGAAGGTTGGAACCTGAAGAACTTCCCGGCGCTGGTTAATGGATCTATCGAAGCTTCATTCGACCGCGGTGCTGCAACAGCTGATGGTGGCGAAAAGGTTAAGATCCTGATTCGTGCAACACAGAACATCAATATCACTCCTGATGACTGTGGTGTGAAGATCGGGGTTCCGTGGGAGATCCCAGAGTCGATGAAGACACGCTTCATTAACTCCTACATTTTCCAAGGTGACCAAACGGTATTGTTGACACCTGAGAACATCGATCAGTTTGTCGGTAAGCCGTTGATGGTGCGTTCTCCTGACTTCTGCCAACAGTCACATGGTGATACCTGTCAGTACTGTGCAGGTGCACACAACGCAACCAACACCCGCGGGATGTCATCCGGTACATCCAAGATCGGTTCTACCCTCATGCTGTTATCGATGAAGGCAATGCATAAAGGTAGTAAGATCGATCTGATCAAATACGACCTCGATGAAGTCTTCAACTAACTAAGCGCATACATTTACAAACCTACATTATACAGGGGATAGTATAATCCCTAATTAATTGAGGTGTGTGATGGACATTGTATTAAAAGCTGAGTTAGTGGCAGTGACTGCCCATGATGCGGTTGGACAGAAACGCAAGTTCACGGGTGAGCCGTATTGGACTCACCCGCAGAAGGTTGCCGACGTTGTTGCACAGCGCCAAGACGACCATATGTACTTTCAGTACTATGACTGGGACCTGGTAGCCGCAGCTTGGCTACATGACGTTGTTGAAGACACTCAGATATCCCAGGACTTTATCGTAAAACATTTTGGTCCTGATATTGCTCAGTTTGTTTTCGATGTGACTGAGCAGAACGTCTACGGTCCTAAATCTCAGAACGCATTACATGAGATCAATCGTTTAAGCAAAGTGTGTGATAAGAGTAAGTTCTTAAAGCTCTGCGACATCTATTGTAACGTGAGCGATATCTGCGTTGAGAGCGGCGAGCAGTTCATCGGCGCTTGGGTACCAACTAAGATCGCAACCGTATTGGCGATTGGTAATGAGTCGCCAATGTTCCAAGGATTCGGGAAGGATATTCTGGATGTGATCGAAACAAAGATCAAGTCAGTCTATCCAACTCTCGATTACGGTAAGTTGTTCAAGGAAGCAATGAGCCGGTTAGAAAAAGCGAAAGGGCTTTCATAAGCAGTACCCTCTCTGTACCCGAGATATGAATGACAACAAACCCGCAGTTTTCTTTTGCAGCTCAAATTGTTGAAGCCGCACACAGCTCAAGCAAACTGGAAATAGGACGTGAGACCGATACGCAAAAGAACCTGTTCGTTCTGCGTAAAGGTATTCCGTTCGACTTCTCGTTTATCATGTCTGAAGAAGCGATTTACCAACTTCGACAGGCAGGGCATATCAACTAAACTGCTGAGGTAAGTATGACTAATAAATCGGAGATCTCACACGGTGGCGGCGATCAACCAGTCGACAAAGAGCAGAGTCATCTCTCTGTACTGGTGAATTACTCAACTGGCGTGATGGAAGGTGATCGTTTCAGTTACTCGGTAGCACTGGCCCTTGTTAAAGACGGGATCAAGGTCAAGCGTGAAGATTGGAATAATGCATTCCTTGTCTTCGTGCCGGGTACGCAGAATGTAGAACTGCCCAAAGGGTCACCGTATGAAGTCGCACTCCACGGTAAGAAGACGGTTGCCAATATTCGTCCGCACATTGACCTGTACACGGAGTACGGTGAGTTCGAGGTCGGCTGGGTTCCTTCTCAGCAAGACCATCATGCACAAGACTGGATGATTGTGCTTGAACCCTCCGTCGATGAAAAAGACGATAAAGAAAAAGATAAGCCATAATCCCAGGGTGTCCGAAAGGGCACCCTTTATGCCCATTAGGAGTTTTGCCATGTCAGAGAACAAAGTAATTAATGTCGTATTCGATACTCGCGAACAGGAAGAAGGTAAAGCCTGGTACTCATTAATCAATCAAGTCAATGCCGTATTGGCAAGCGGTGGTCAGTATCGTGATATCAGCATCACACAGTGGGAAATGTACCGCGAAGGCGCAGTGTTCAAATCTGACAAGGGTGTCAACATCCCGTTCTATCGCCACTTCTATCATAACGCAGGGAACAACACTCTGGGCGGTGGTTTCCTGCTGTTTGAAGTCATTGAAGATCTGGAGCGTTTTTACAATCCGCTGGCAACACCAGAAGAGGATCTGGATGATGTGCATATGTCATTCACTGTCACAGTGACATTGGTCTAAGAGGCACGTGATGGAAAAAGCATTTGAAGTCACCTTTGACTCCCGTTCTCCAGCAGATGCGGGCTATCTGTTAAAACAGCGCTTGACCAACTTCACTCACAGTGGTCGGTTGATGCGTGACGCTGCTATTACCAAATGGCAACTCTTCTCAGATGAGAAACCGATCGCAGGTGATGACGATGTACACATCTCTATCCTGCAGCACTTCACCTATGACGTTCAGTCAGGCACGGTGAGCTGTGATGTTAATACCCAGTCGGCATTGCGTGACATCTATCGTTGTTACGGCCCTGACTCCCCATTACCCCCTATCAGTAAAATACCAGGTGCGATTGACCTGGTTGTAACTATTGTTATCTTCTATTAACTACAGGTGATTTTATCATGTCGATCAAAGCTAAAGATTTCCGTCTGCCATTACGTTCTAAGAATGGTGCGTTCTCCCTGGATGTTGAACTCAATCACAAACACTGGGACCGTGATGTCGCGGATCTGCACGTTGACGTTGCAAACATCGTTAGCTGCAAGCGTCACATTGAAAAGATCGTGATTACCAAATGGGTGTGCTATGACGAAGAAGGTATTCGTCGCGGTAGTAATAAAAACATCTCTTTGAATATCACCGAGTGGTTCATGAGTCTGAAAGGTCCGATCAATAACGACAAGATCAAGCCGATCAGCTTCGCCCATGCAATTAACCAGCTGCCATCGGTACGCACTCCCTGGGTCAAAGATGTTCGCATGGATGTTGAGCTGACCATCCACTACAGTGTTAACCCCGCTCAAGACTCACGTCATTAATTAACGTTAAGATATAATCGGCATATATCTTGTCTCGTTAGCGTAAGCTCGCTAAAAACTCTTTTAAAGTTTTGTATAACAAACTATCAACTTTGTAGAAAGATACTAAAAGGAAATTAACCAACATGTTACATGAAAACTTCGAAGCCCTGGTAGCGAACATCAGTGCTCAGATCAACCTCCTATTACCGGAAGAACTCCCTACCCTGATACTTACTAACAGCGGGCTTTATATTGACGATAAGCGCGTTGAACGCACAGGGATGTTGTTGAGTTTGTTGACCCCTCAACCAGGGCATACTTTCGACGTGACCTTTGATAAAGAACTGCAGGATGCGTTTGCTCACAACAACCTGGAATTTATCAAAGTAGGTGAGGGGATTGCCTACGGCCTTCTGCGAAAAAGTACTGTGAATAATGATCCAGCGGTGTTCTGGATTCAAGTGACTAATGACGCAGACGTGCCACACGTGGTAGAGCAAGCCCGTTCGATTATCAGTGATCTTAAAAAGAATGCAGGTTATCCGCAGGCGTACAACGTAGACCAGCTTGATATAGACTGGAATGCCATGAATTGGAGACAGTTGCTGGCGTTGTTAATAGATCGTGTTGACCCAGACCACCGTTTCCGCTTGGCTGGTAATGAACAGTATGACTTTGTTTTATCAAGCAACGCGATTAAGTACTATCGCGAGACAACCAGTAAACACCCTATGTCTCCAGTCGCTTATCTGAATGGTGTCAATCTGTTCAGTGCCAATGACTTTAATGAGTCTCTTATCCATTGGTCTATTGCGCCGTCAGGTAGCAATCGTCCGGTTGTGGAGGCATCTGTTTAATTCGACACACGATCTAGATGTTATACACGTAATGTAACGTCTGGAGTTTTCGTAGGTGACTATCCCGCAATTACCCGATGAAGAAGGCGTTGATGCTGACTTCCAATCCCTGCAAGCTCGTCACGCTGCAATGTTGATGAGCTTTCTTGATTTAACTGCCCGCCTTGATAAAGAGGAGGTGTCGATCACTGACATCAGTGATTTCTCCGTAGGTATGTCTAACATTATCTGCGACCACATGCGTACTGATCCTAAACGCGATAGTTACAGGAGCACTATGGTTGAGAAACTCGAACAGGTTCTGTCTCGACACCTGCTCAAAAAGGGGTAAGTGACGGAACACCCTAGTCTGTGATGAAAAGGAAAGCAAAATGATTTTCGAAAAAGAAGGGGATACGTTGCACATCGTGCGACTGAGGACAAAGCCCTGGTTTCACATGACCGTGACCAGCGACCCGGATGCAAGTATGGAGATTGTTAATACCAATCTGCGACAAGGGACGTTTACGGATCCACATTTCCAACACCAGTACGATATTGCTAAAAAGGAGATGGGCAATGACCCTGATCCACATGATGTTGTCTTTCATCAGTTTTTAACTACTGATAGTCAAAACGGGTACCAATCAGGCCATTGGCTCATTCGTGACCATATTGCCAAAGGTTTCTCGTTAAAGCATATTACCAATATAGGCGATTGGTGGTCAACACAAGCGTACTTCTATGGTGCCGAGGATACTCCTGATCCTGACGATGCCAATAAGAAATACAAAGTGACCGATCTTGGCAAATACTTCTTTGATTCAGGTCTTTATGAATTGGGTAAGTTCCCGATGTATTTCCTGCCAGGCGAAGACGGGGCGGATACTTACGACGAACTCATTGAGACTCATCGTTTACCCCAACCCTCATTCGGTTACTCCTGTGTTGCCATTAAAAGTGGAATGGCGTTTAGTTTATTAACGTATAACAATTCAAAGCGTGCTCTTTCGGAAGATGAAAACCTTAAGGCGTGCCAGATACCAGTTAAGGCGAATGGGTTGTTATACAGTTCGGTGATGGAATTAGCAATGGCCAAGAACACTCCAGTTTGGTTTGTCCTGGAGATGCTCGAAACCGCGACTGATCCCGAATGGCATTTTGTTAATTGACCGTTGTGGGGAATCCTATGCAATTGCAAAGTGATGTACCTACAACCACTCGTAAAATGATTTAAGGAGAGATTAAATGAGTGAAGATAAAAACGTAGTAGAGACGCACGGTGATCTGCCAAAGAACGCCGAAGTCGGCGAACGCTTCACCGTTAAAGAAGATGCGATCGTTTACGAGTACCAAAAGGACGGTACCTGGAAAGACGTAGACATCGATGAAGTTATCGATGCTGAAAACGACCAGGCGCAGACTTCCGATGACCAGGTACACTCTGCCGATGACAATCAACAGACCGCGGATCATAACGAGTCTGGTGCAAGCGATAATGCACAGCAGGGACCGGCAAGCGATACGCCGGCTGATGAAGACAATACTAAGGTTGACCAGCAGAACACTGCCAACGGTGGCGAACGCCCAATCGATGTGCAGAACCAAACTGACAACCAGAACCCGTCGACTGATTCTGCCAAAGCTGTAGAAACGGCAGAACAGCAGGAAGAAGCCAAACAGGCCGATCCTGATCAGGAACTGCCATCTGATGATGAGCAGCGTAATCTGGAAAGTGGCGAAACTACTCCGCGCCAGGAATCAGCCGTTAATGAAGTTTCTGACGAGAAACAACAAGATGGCGTAGTTCCTCCAACTGCACCTGCAGCTCCGCCGGTCGAAGATCGTCCACGTGCTGAAGTCAATCCAGAAGCGCCACAGTCTACTCCTGAGGCAAAGCCGGATGAAGTTAAAGTTGCAGCTGCACAGCAGCAAGCGCTGAACGAAGACAAAGCCCGTGATCAGATCGATGAAGCCGGTGCCGATGCCACTGCTGCAACCACTGCAGAACCAACCCCGGCCGGTGAGCAGAAAGCCGAAGCTGAAGCGCAGCAACAAGCTGCTGCTGATGATGCGGACAAACCTGCAGAAGCGACTGAAACCCAGCATCCAAACTCGGGTGTAGCGGATGATGTCAATATCGGTAAACCACGTAATGATCAAACCTACATCGGTGATCAGAACGCGGCTAACACACCGTCACCTGCCACCGTGCAACATCAAGAGAACCATACTGCCGAAGAGAACCCGGTGGTTAGTCAGGAAGAGACTGCGGTACAAAACGCAACTGATCCTGATGCACCAACGATCATCCCGGCAGAAGCGACCTCTGAGTCAATGAACCATTCGCCAGCTAATCCTACTCAGGAAACTGTGTATGTGAAGCAGGACGAAAACGTTGATCCAGAAGTGAAAGTCATCCGTCAGCGTATTGAAGAATACATTGCACAGATGGGTCGTAATGGATCTCACCGTCGCGATGAAGGGCCAAAGCATCAGGCGCGTCTGTATAAGACACTGCATGCTATCATGGCGCTTGAACCGATCAAGTTCAAACAAGCGATGGACTACCTGCTGGATCGTGTGTATGAAGAACGTGCTGGTGCATTCTCTGATGTGTACGTGCGCCGTTACTTCGACATGCTGTCACCACAGCATCTGCAGGGTAACCAGGTGAAAGAGTTTGACAATATCCTGTCACTCGTCGCCAATGTTGGTTACTCGAAGAACCGCAGTCGTGCTCTGCAGGATATCGATCTGCAGCGTGCTCTGAAGAACATTCAGGATGCGGGTAAGCAACAGCGTATGGCAGCGTACTTCTCTGCTCTGCGTTAATTGATCTTTTGATCAGCATAGGGAGAGGGCAAACGCCCTCTCCTTTATGCCGTCTATTCTTTTTTTTTTGTTTAAACTAAGCTACCATTGAACGCGACAACATCATTTCCAATAAATGGATTATATCTCACCATCGAACCTAGCGTGTAATCGTAATAGATGAAGTCAATGCACTGGGCGCCATTGTAAGTAGTGTATGCTTTTGATGTGAACCCATTACGGTTTAATGCAATGTAAGACGGTCGACTACTTATCGCAGTAAACCTCAGCAGGACCTGTTTTTGGTTGGTAGTGTTATCGTTAAACACGGGTAATGATGGATGCGCGTGTCTAGCGATAGTACACATCCATGAATCCCAAGTGAACCACTCTTTGTACGGAGTACCGTACATATTGTTGGATGCATCTAAAGTAGTATTGACATACGTACCTGCATACTTCTGCATTGCAGTTCTGCCGTCCGCTACCTTCGTGTATTTAGCCGCATTGTTATTGAGCCATGTCAAGAATTCGGCATAGCTCATCTTAGCCCCAATGCTGGGTTGATGTTTACCACCGATCAACATTTCTAACATGATTATTTTCCCTTAAACAAGCGTACCATCAAATACAACCGGAGTACTTGCAATGGACGGATTCCAACGCATCATGATACCTGTGGCATTATCATGATAGATAAAGTCAATTAACTGTCGACCGCCGAATGTAGAATATGAAATACTGTTATATCCATTTCGGTTGATGCCAAGGAAAGATGGGCGAGAAATATACGTCCCAAGTTTTATTAAGCAAAACTGTTTATTAGCCAGCATGTAATCGAAGACTGATTGAATAGGGCAAGAGTGTCTAATAAACCTGGCGAAAGGTGAGTCGTGTGTAAACCAGTTGTTATACGGAGTACCCCACATGTTCCCGCCATCAGCAGTCATCGCTATACTGACATACGCATTCTGGTAATTAGATGAAGACGTGGTGATGGCAGGACTCGTTGTCAAAGCAGTGTATTTAGCTTTGTTATTGTTAAGCCAAATAACGAAATCAGAGTACGACATCCCCGTAACTTTCTTCTTACCTCCTGCCAATAACATTTCTAACATACATATACCTCGGTACGAATTTCGTTTTTGACGGTGTCTATATCATTTCTCCCCCCCCCCCTGCAAACCGCATGCCAACTTTTAGACGGCATAAACGGGACAGCAACTGCCGCCCCAGATCCTGGTATCGAGTTGTAACTGGCGCGTTATAGTATCGTTTTCTGATCTAAAGTATTCTGATCAGGGAAGCCACGGCCTACTCCCCAAATAATACGAACTGCTCCGTTACCGCCAGCTCCCAGCCAGCTTGTCCCGTCACTACGATACTGAGTGGCTCCGCCGCCTCCAAATCCACCGCCCGAGATCACCGCAGGATAACCAGCACCTGATCCTGGATTGTCCTTAATCCTACCCATAGGTCGAATTCCTCCGCCCCCACGTCCTGTGTAGGTATTGACAAGGTTTGCTGTTACCATGGATACCGTTCCGCCATAACCAGCGCCAGTATCATTCGGCATCTTCTGAGCCGCTCCATAGGTCGCACCAACACTTCCATCACCTAAATAGCCACCTGCCCCTCCTCCGCCAACTGCACGTGCGAGAAGCGTTCCTGTGGCCCCTATGCCACCATTACCGCCACCGATGAGCGGTGCTGCTAAATCATGGACAAGGGTATCTGCTGCTCCTAGTACTCCGGCAACGGCTGTGAGTAAATAATCAAGGTGCGATCCAACCTGACCCCCAAGCTGTACTTTGACGTTAATCAAAGAACTCAGTGACAGATCTTCACCTCCTCCTGTAGCTCGGAGTATGTAGACTCCATTGTGCAGTATTCCAGAACTCAGTCCTTTGGCCCCTGCATATACTCCTTTCGTACCCGCGGTGAGTCCATCGCCACCTTTCCCAACAATCACAGAAAGATGCTCACCTGGTCTGACCGGTATCCAGTTTCGATACCGTAATGCGCCTCCTGTACCACCCTGATGCTGTAACAATGTGTTACTGGCCGATTGACCTCCACCTACCGCGACCGCACTCATCCGGTTTACTCCTTGCGGAACAACAAGATCTTGAGTACCTGCAGTGGTAAAGGTTTGTTGACCAACAGCATGGGGAGCTGTGACTAACAATAACTCAAGCATAGGCTATCCCTTTACTTTGAGTACCTATTTGACACACCACTGTGTCATAGCATTTCTAAACGGCATAGAGGTGTGGACACCCTGACCTAAGCCAAGATGTCCACGTGGTGCGTCAAGCCGCAGCCATAAAATCGATAACGATATTTTTCTCTTTCATGAAGTCTTCAAGGAGCGTTACTGTATCTGGCGCTTTATAAAGTATACGTGCTAACTCACCCGCATTGTTCATACCGCCTGCCGCCAAGTTCACAGCGACCTGTCGGTACTCAGTGTCATCCAATCCTTCTATCTTCGTCATCTCGATCCACGTAGTCTGTTTACCTACGTTCATGATAACGGTACCAGTTGGATATGCCCCTTCTACGTCAATGTCGTTTGTACCAATTCGGACATAAGACTTAACTTTAGGGAGTTCTTTAAACATCGCTTTGCCGTTAAGCGCAACAAGCTCTGTTGGCAACATAACGATCCAGCCACCCAAGCCCTGGATATGATCATCCAGCTCAGTACGCATCTGGTCAGAGGTCGTGCCCCAGATATAACCTTCTTTCATTACATCGTAATGCATCGCTTCTGCAATACGTGTTGGCTGTGAAATAAAGTTACGGTAATCAGATACACCACAGAAGACAGGCACTGCTGCTGATAGATCAGAGGTCTTCTCATCCATCATTTCTACTACAATGCAGTCGAAGATGTTATACATCACATATTCGTACTTGTAGTTAGCTTGCATGAACTCATGCCATTCTGCACCGTGGTAACCTTCAGCTTCACTGAACTTCATCTTCGTTACACCGAGGACCTTCTCAGCGATCGAATCTAACTTATAGTTCAGTTCTTTACCACCACCGATACGCAGGTAGTAGTAAGCACACATGGAGTCAGCCCAACGGAAAGAAGCAGGCGCATTGACATACGGCCATTTCTCATAGTTAGCTAATGAGGTTTTCGTGACGTTCTTACCGTCATCTTTGACCTTGTGTGTTTTGCCTTCATAATAGAAGACATTGCGATACTCAGGCGGAACAGAAGGATCACAGATCACGTCAGCAATGTTAATGCCAGCGTTAGCCAGAGTTTGTGCCACAACTTTATAGTCGAACTCTAATACGTTCCAGCCCGTAATAAAGTCAGGCTTCCATTCATGCGCACGCTTAAAGGTTTCGACAAAGCCATCAGCTGGGTTATCAACTAATACAAACTCAGGTGATTTGATCCCACGCTTCTCAGCATATTCGCCCAGGTACTTAAACCAGGCTTCGGTAAGCTTCTGATGAATACGTTCGTCAGACTCACCCCCGAAGTAACGACGATCAATAAACGTGAAGGTACGATCTTTAAAGGTCAATGACCCCATGATCGCTTCACCCTTACGTGACTCATCATTCATTTCGGTTTCGATATCGAACACGCTCACCGTGTAAGGTGTCATGTTGCCAGGGAACTTTGCTTCGTACATCGCTTTGACAATCGAGGTAGGTTCGATGTCAGCACCGTATACATAAGGTGAGCGGTTAACACGACGCAGGGGCAAGTCCGTTGCTCCCTTGCCCAGCATCTTAGAGATATGGTTAGCCAGATCCCATTGCGGACAGGTGAACTTCTGCAGCTTACTGACTTCTTCGTAGTCTTTCTTATCGTTGTGATCACGGTAAGCCGGCTTGGTTAAATAATAGTCACGCTTCATATCTTTCAAGATACGCGTATGAGGTGTCGAGTTTCCATTCTCGTCGATGATATTCTCTTTTACGAACAGAATATCAGACTTGCCTCTTAAGGACAGGGCATATGTCGCAAACTTGCATTCAAGTCTAACGTTACTTTCACTCATTTGGATGATAATCCTATGTCAAAACACTCTATGTCAGGCCAGTGTTGAATACGCGTTATAACATCAGGCATGCAACTACATTTATACAAAGGAGATCATCATGATCATTTCCAGCGGGTTGGAAGCAATCGCTGTCCAAAAGAATCCGCTCTTTTACAATCTGCTAACCGCAGAGTTCGCTCGCCTGATGGAACTGTCCAAAGAAAAAGGCAAAACAACCAAAGAGATGATGACCGCGTCCAAGATCGCACAGATCACCATGGATTGCACCGGTATCAAGGTTGAACCAGGCGTGGATGACTATAACCGTTGTAACGCTTATGTTCTGCTGCCTTCATTGAATTCATATCATGTCTTCTTTGATGATTGGCGTCGTGCTTATATCGGCTACGGTGATGCTTTCGAGCTGTTCCGTAAAATGAACAATGCGTTAATCGGTACTGTTGATCTGCAGACATCTAAAGTCGGCGGTGTCTTCTCCATGATTAATTTCCCTATCTGTCTTTCATTTGACCTGATGGTGAAATATGACCTGACGCCAGGTATGGTAGCCGCGATCTTCATGCACGAAGTTGGCCATGCCTTCACGATCCTTGAATGTGTTCATTATACTGCAACCACTAACCTGGTACTGCAGGCGGGCATCGAAGCAATCATCAAAGCCGAAACATCGCGTAAGCATGCCATTCTTACGGATGTTCAGAACTCCCTGGGTATTGTGGTTGATGATCCAAAGACACTGATCGAAACCAACCGCTACGAAGACTACGCCATCACGATTCTCAGTAAGTACAACGACAAGATCGTGTCAGCGTTAGGCGGGGCAGCTTACGACGAATCAATGTCTGAGCAGATGGCTGACATGTTTGCTGTGCGTCATGGTGCAGGTCTGGACCTGGCCAGAGGCTTGTCTAAAATCCAAGGTGCATATCGTAAACCTGGTTTACTGCTGCGTACATTCGTATTTATCTTCACCACAATCATGTCACTGGGTATGAACCTTATACTGGGCACACTCAGCACTGTAATGATCTCCATGCTGGGTAATGCTTTCGGCGGTACATACGACCGCGGCAAAGATCGTTTCATCCGTATGCGTAACGAAGCTGTCATGGCGCTGAAAGATGAAAACATCGAACCAAAGATGCGCGGATTAGCACTCGAAGCTATTGCGGGTATCAATGAAGTCCTGGCTGATAAAAAGAACGAACTCTATCAGGTTGAGAAAGTTGCCTTCATTCTGCGTTCCAGTCAGCGTCAGCGGTATCGCAGTAAGGTACTGCAGCAAGACCTGGAAGCGTTATTAAATAACCCGCTGTATATCAGCTCGGCTAAACTGAAAACACTGTAATAAGGATCTCTGAAATGATCATCGATGTAGCAGAATTAAAGAAACAAGTAGTCAACGTTCGTTCTATTGCAGAGATCCCTTCTGGTCTGCGTGCTAAACTGATCGAAACTGGCCTGGCCCGTGCTGTGGCATATGGCGTTGATCTTCCCACTGCGCCGGTTGGTAACCCAATCACTTATTTCGCGAGCAATGGTAAAGAGGCTAAGGCCGCTCTGTCTGCGATCAATGAAACCAACGTGATCGATATCTCCCGCATCCTGTCTCTGGCAACCACTGTCTGGATGGCGCGTTATAATGCTGTCTTTGTGCCGTCTACCCGCGAATCAATGGAGCAGACTGCTCAGGCGTTGATTGCTCAGAAAGAGTGGCTGTTCGATGCCTCTCAGCAGGAGTTCCTGGCAGCGACTGAAGGTGACGGTCAGGTACAGGACGCACTGAAGATGGCGCTGGTTAACTTTACTGCCCCTGCGGTAATTGGCATGGGTCAAATTACTGCCCCTGTTGTAACTGAGGAGTAATCATGTCATTAGACCTTATTAACTCCTTTGTTGATGACAGTGGTTCAGTGCCGAAGACTGCGCTGACTGTGGTCAGTAAAAAGGATGATGACATCAATGCACGTCTCCCCAAAGAGATGGCAATGATCAAAGCCTCTACTGAAGAGATCGTTGAACTTCAGTCCGTGCTTGAGCGCATCCGTAAAGAAGGCATGAGCCGGGCCCTGGCTGAACGTGTCATGCAGGTAGCACCAAGTGCCATGCCTGTGGGCTACGGCGTTGAGAGCTTCACTGTGGTACCTTCTCGCATCTGTATGTCGGCTGGCATGGAATCAATCGTCGGTTACATCATCGAAGGTGTAAAACGTCTGATCGCTTTCTTGTTTGATAAAGTCAGAACAGCAGCGACATGGGTTGTTGATACCTATAAACGTTTCACCGGTATTTCACCTACCGCCTACAAGCTTGAGCGCCGTGCTGTTTACATGCAGCAGATGTCAGCTGAGTTTGCTAAGCACTTTGGTAGCGATATCGCCGCTCTGCTGGAAGATGAGATCAAAGAAGGTTTCGTTGATATCAATGCAACGCGTGTTACCATGACCGGGATGTTTGCAGACGCCTCTGTTCTGCAGCAGGACTTGTCTAAATACGCCAAGCCAATCAACCAGATGTCGAGCCAGATCGAAGGCTTACTTTCTGACATCCCACAGCGTGCTGCGCGTGTGAATGCGATTGCCAACGACATCACGGTATCTCGCGATGGTAATGCTGATCGCAGCGTTGAAATCCTGCGTTACATTGATACGGCTAAACTCGATGCGCTGATTAGCTCACTGCGTACTGTTGCTAAAATGTTGGCCAGTTCTCCGATGTATAAATCACCGGGCGTTGGTAAAGATGGTAAGCTTAAGCAAACCATCGTTGAGCAGCTGAATAGCGATGGCTTCCGTGACCTGATGTCTGGTCTGTCCATGGCGGCTAATGCCGGCGTATCACACACCATGAACATGTCTGATGCATCTGCGGTTATCCGCTCGCGTAATCTGACACAAGCTGTGAACGAACTCACTAATTACAATGAAGTGAAGAAGCGTTCATTGGATGAGCTTAAATCGGCTGCGACTTCGGTCAATACCAATAAGTACATCCAGGCTGCTGAGAAGGCACCAGGTGACGACCCAACCACGAATGCACTGGTTCAATTCGCTCAGTACTTCGATGACGTCACCACTGCGGTTAAACTGGCACAAGACATTACTGCTTCGTATGCAGAAACCGTCTTTAAGCTGCAGATCTTTGCAGTTAAGTGTCAGGACTTCGCATTGATCCAATGGAGCGAGTCTCCAGAGACCCGTGCGTTGCGTCAGATGAATGAGTCAACCGAACAGGCCCAGGCGATGATCAAGCGGTATATCGACAAAGTGGTGAAGAACACTGCTGGTCTCGGTAATGCGTTAAACGATCTGAACAAAGCGTTAAGCGCATAAGGAGCGAGCATGGATCCATTATTGACAACAATTCGTGAAACCACTGAGATGTGTGACGCACTCCTCTCATTGGCACAACGTGTTGAACTACTGGGTCCCATTGCTGCTGAACAAGAGAACTTCAATACCATCAAACAGAAAATTGACCGCAAGGTAGAAATGATTGCGGCCTCGATGGAATCTATTGAGTCCTCTGGGATCAACCAGGAGGCAGTGCAGGAAATCAATGCATTGCTCCCTGGGATCATTCCAGCTAACTTACCTCTTAACGGGTTTACTCGTGAGCGCAGTGCTTTTAACAAAGGTGCTGCCCTTGAGGCGTTAGCGGAAGGCAAAGCAGTAATGGTGTCAAGTTCGGCATCCGGTATCCTTGCGATTATCGTGAAGCTGTTCCGCTGGATCGTCATGACCGTGAAGTCTTATTTGAAGTCACGTCGTGATATCAATCGATTGGGTGTAGGCACTACATCTAAGATCAATAGCGCTGGTTCAATCAATGAGTATCTCTTGGCAGAGCTTGCAAAGACCCAAGAGTACAAGATCGCTCGTCGTGGTTATGAGTGGATCTATTCGATTGGCCGTCCTACCCAGGCGGTCTACAAGTTCAATGAACAGGCGATGATTCAATGGTGGCCTGAACTCATCAATGAGCTTGAGTACGAGTATGCTGAGGTCAATAAAGCATTCACTGCTTTACGTCAGGGTCAGTACTATACCCCGAACATTGCCAAAGCAACTCAATCACCTTCTATGCTGCGTTTCTTTGAAGCGCTGCCACAGGGGTGTGATCGTAGCGGTAAGCTGTTTGATATCGATCAAGCCCGCAGCCAGTACCAGGAAAACCCACAGCGTGCTCTGTTCCAGTTGGCTGAGCGTCTGCGCTACATGATCATGAAAGAACCGAGTATTAAAGGTGAAGAGTTCTGTAGCAGTGCTCTGTCGTTAGGTCGCAGTATCGAGACCTACACCAACGTTGATCGTTTAGTGTTTGATCAACTTAACACCTTTGACACCGGTGGTCGTTTAGGTAAGCTGGAAGAGTCTTTCACGCACCTGTATAAGTCTGTACAGAATGCGCGCTACAACGTGGATAAAGAAGTCGTAGACGAGTTCGTGAATTACGTTAACCGTTATTCAGAGAAACTTAACTGCTTCGTCCAATTGATCACTGTCGTGTCCTACCTTGACACCTGCAGTTATCAGATCCTCGAAGATCTCTCGAAGTTTACTTTGAAATATGTAGACATCGCTGCGAATAATTAATCGGCATAAAGGCCTGGTCCCCCGCAAGGAGGACCAGAGCCTTGTTTATGCCGTTAGTGACGATGTTGCAGAAGTGTGTTTCAGGAAGGTGATAGAGATATCCTCCTTCACAGTCAGTGTACCATCAGAGGCCACATCCAAACGTTTCTTAATTGCACAACGCATGGTGTCGTCTTGAGCAGTCAATACACTGATATCCTGTTTAGGACCCAATCCTTTGAATTCTACATCGACCACATCTGAAGTACGATAATCACGCAGTGACTCAACCAGATCCGTGTTACCAAATGTCGCGCGTTCAATGACCGAGGCAATAGCTGTACTGACCTTACCTGACAGGTTGGTACGCAGGGAATTGTTCTTATACCCATTGTCCGTCATGTAGAAGGTGATGTCGAATCCAATCGCCGCTGGAATCTGACGTGCTTCTTTCGCATTGGCGGTGATATTGATCAGACCCAGTGTCTGTTTAGGACGCAGATTAACCGTCGTCTTCTCCAGTAACTGTTTCTTCACTTCCGCCATGTCATCCGTTACCCAGTTGACCAGATCACCAATGACTTCGCTGACATACGCTTTGTCCAGGGTGTTGGTACTGAAGTAATAGGTACCATCTAACCCAACGATATCCACCTCACGCACAACAACACGTTCGTTCAATGGAATTGGATTACCTTGGTCATCAGACTTGATATCACCGATACGATAGCGATAGATGATAGCACCGTCAGCGTCATACATGATGTCGCCTTTGGTATGCAACACAATCGGATTGTTATTACTATCAAATACCAACTGGTTTGTCTGAGGGTCACGCTGGTAGATCGTCTCTGCATAACGCCATGCAACATCAACATCATACTTCTGATATTCGATGTTGGAAGTAATAGAACGCGAACGCTGATAGAGATAGGTCAATGCAGAACCCAGCACTACATCGTAAGACTGCTCAGTTACCACGACGAATGGTTTGCTCAGATAGAACCCGCCCAGCTTCTTATCACTGTCACTGTAGACAATGTCGTTTGGTGACTTATCAGCAGCAATACAGTTCAGCAGTGTGAATTGCTTCTCCAGTACAGAACGCAGTTTAGACGGAGCATTACCAAACTGACCGAATGATGTCAGGATGATTTCGTCATCTGCGGTGATGTCCAGGTTACTGTCAACATCAAACTGCCAGATACGTTCACGGGTTTTGGTTCGACCGAGCAGCTTACCGTTCAAGTAACCGTAGTTCGATTCCCCTTCTGGCATGAACAGCAACTGACAGGCAACGTCTGCATCAGCCAGGTTCTTGTAGAAGTCCTGAGACGAGGTCACCACTGTCACGCTGTAACCATTAGCGGATTTCTTCAACGTGAAGCTGTCTGCGTTGAGCTGCACACCTAATGAGTTGTTCTCATAGGTGAAGACACGGTACGGTACTGAAGGGCGATCCAGGTCATACACGCGGGTTGTAAACGCATCGTTGTTCGCATCGTACACGGTGTAGAATGGCGAGTACATAAACACATCGTTGTTTACAGTAAGCGCACGTTCTTCCAGAGACGAAGCATTGATCGCAGCAAGTTCACCATCGGAGATCATCCGATAGATCCCGCCATCCAAACGATACACTGCCGACGGTGTTACGGTTAGTCGCAGGTTGTTGTCCTTCACCGCACTGTTAGTAATCAACTGCGCCATAGAAGACTGCAACGTCACGATACCGGTACCGATCGGAGTAGTGATGTCTGACTTGTTGGTTTGTGGGTTAAGCGCACGTGTTGCCTGATAGATACGGTTAGTTACCATGTCTTCAGATTTCAGTGTGCCGTACCCCAAGTCAGAAAGCGTTTTAGATACCTGGTCAGAAGTAATCGGCAACGTTGTCTGGTTAGCAGCATAAATGACATCTTCACGCAAATCGTTTAATGACTTACCATCACTGCCACCGCTAACACTTGTGGTGATCGAGATAGTCTTCTCATTAAACACGGTCAGTGGCGTTGCATACTTATCCAGCGTACCGTTATCGTAGTTGAAGTCCTGGAACACCGCAATGATGTTTGCCGCTTGTAAAGAAAGGGTTTCAATAACCAACTTACCTTTACTGGTGTAAACATCGATACGTACCTGGCGACCTGTACCGAGATTATTAGAAACATAAACCTCTGGCAGCATTATCTTTACCGAGTCTTCTAAGACTTGGGCAACAAAGGTAAGCTTGTTGTTGTCGTACACCAGATCGTCATGGGTTACATACGCTTCAACCCACGGGTTGTTCACATTGGTACGTGTAAAGACACGGATGTAATAGAACTGATCACCGTTCAATGGGAACTTGTTATTGAAGCCGGAGATGTTCGTAATCGTACTGGTATAAGACGTCGCTTTAAACTGACGCATCGGTACCGTGATGTACAGCATCTCTTCATTATTAAAGACGACTTCTTTCCAATCGAGCTGGTTAGACTCAACGGTCATTAACGGTGTCGGCTGTGAAACATCATACACCACCACAAACCCACCGTGCTTCATGACACGGATCTCGATCGGGTATTCCAGACTGAAGGTAGTATCCATTGCAGTGATCTGCGTGTTACGTGGAATCACCATCTTCGAATAGATACTGTCGATGTCGTCGTTGCCACCGCTTTCAACTTGAACGGCACGAGCACGAACTTCGTCGGCATTGAAGATCAAGTTAACCGTCAGACGCGCAGGCGTGCAGAACCGGTTCTTGTAGTCTTCATCACTCATGTTACGATACAGATCTTCATAAGACGCAGAAAGCTTAGGGTAGAACTGCGTGATGAGATCCTGGTGGTTTTGCATAATTGCCGAACCCATGAGTGCGTTGAGTTCAAACGCAAACATTGCTGGGTTGGTTGCATTGACGATATCTACCGTACCATCCATTGCCTGATCCAAAAGATCCAGCGAGTAATCGACCATCAAAGAAGGATCATTACGAAGATCAATCATCTTCTGTTTGATGTCATTGGTGCTGTCAGCCATTATAACCTCTTATTTCGTTTCTTTTGGAACCCACCACTGAAACTCGTTGGTCATGGGATCGATATATGGATAGCCGATAAAGTTAGTGCGCTGCATTTCAGATGGCGTGATCTTACGGTAAAATGAATTACGGTTAGCTGCCTTCATTTGCGGGTTAAAGATTTCTACACAACTATTGAAATCAAGAATCAACGATTGTGTATTGTACCGCCAACCAACGCACGACCAGTTACAACTGATTTGGTTATTGTTCTTAATCAGAGGACTTTCTCGGGTCGTGTTAAAGTCAAATGCATTACCAATTGGGTTGGTTGTGCAGATCGCTGCATAGGGCGCACCAATCTTTGTAACATAACGATAAGTCTGGTCCAGGATGATGCGATAGAAACGCATGGTGTAATCAATATAGTTGTTAACAATGGCTTCCCAATAAGGAACCATCTCACCAAGGTATACTGAAGACGAATAAGTTTGCAGCAAATCGAGGATCATGGTAATCGGGTCACCGGAGATGTTCGTGTGTGAAGACGTTATTTGATACGCTTCATTATACTCCGATTGTCCATCAACCATGGTCCAGGTTTCTTTACGTGCACCCGGTGGGGCGGTAAAGGTATCGATTACAATATCAGGGAAACCCGTCATTGATTCTAAGGTGTTTGATAAAATCGGCACAAAAGCCTGTTGGTTATCAAACAGCGCAGAATACGATTTTCGGTCAATTGTGCCCTTTGCATCGAACATCGAACGGATAGCGCCTGGGATGGTATTCGGGTTATTTGAACCCAGTGCCAAGAGCTTTTCTTGCCGCATTAGATTATCGTATGACAGGTTAAGGATTGGGCGTGTGAAAAAGGTATACCCCATGACGTCTTTATTGATTGGTAAGAAGGCGCTGCGGTTACTGAATTTGTTCAAACCCCAATACTGATGTGCAAGCGATGAGGATACACTACCGTACCCCGATTCCCTCGCAGCCGAGTCAATGCTATCGGTCCATAACCCAGGATTGTATTCGTCGTTGTTATCGGTCATTACTCACACCTCTTTAAAAAATAAATATCCGTTGAATCAAGGAGTCAATATGTTACCAGTTGTTATTACGGGGGCGATTACACTGGCCAGTTCGCTTGCGCTTGTCGCAGAGCGAATTCTCGCTGCGAAACAAAAAGCAAGTGAGATCACCGGTAGTGTTGACAAAACCCTTACCACTTTAGGTCAGATGGGTACCCGCGACCTGATTACTTTCACTAAAGTGACCCGTATGGAACCTCTGGTGTTAGTAGACGAGCGTTTAAAGTTCGACCCCTCTACACCGGAAATCCTGCAGGTGTTGACCAGCCTGATTGCTGGCTATTACACACAAGCTTTCGCCATGCTCGGTCAGGTTGACGGCATCGATGTTGTTGGCACGCTGGATAAGCTTAACCCAGCGCGTACTGGTATTGGTCTGAATAACTTCGATGGTGATGACAGCGGTTACCATAAGTTTCCTAATCAGTCAAACACCCCTCTCTATAGTATCGGGCTTGAGGCCTTAGAAACTGTAGTGGGTGAAGCCAAGCCGGTTAAAATCCAGACTGATAAAAATGTCATTGCTGATATCAGTTCACCGACTAACCTGGCGATCGGTAAAATGATCAAGGTATCACTGTCATCTAACGGTAATGTGGTTGAGATCCCAATCACCATCCGTGTGAAACCAGTCACTACCACCGCTGAAGCCGTTACGGCTATTCTTGGTATCGGTACCACCAAGAACTCTGTATCTGAGCGCTGGAACCGTTTCAAAGCAGGCGAGCTGACTTTCACCAACCTGGCAACAGGCGATGACGTTATCCGTCAGCACAAGAAAATCCTGGTTCAGGACACTTCCGGCTTCTATGCTGAGATCGTTCGTCGCGCTCGCGGTAACGCGAAGAAAGGCATGATCTCTGGTAACCTGTCTCTGGCAACTGATTCTAACTGTATCCTTATTAGCTCCGATACTGCGCTGGATGTATCGCGTGAACTCGGCGGCACACTGGATAACTTTAAAATCCGTGAAGCCATGTTCTCGAAAGTTTATTCTAATATGCTGATCATTGTTGATCAGATGCGTGGAATGGTTTCTTTCTATTACCGTGGCGAGCAGTTACCGACCCGTCTGTCACTGCAAGACATTAAACTGCATAATAAAGGCAGTGGTCCAGACATCATGTCTATCTTCACTGCGTTTGCCGAAAACAAAATCCCGTCGCTTTAAGGATCCCGTTCGATGAACATTTTTCAATATGTCAATAATCTCTTCGGCGCTGTTGACAAACGCGACGTGTTAGGTGAGATCGACAGCTTGCGTGATGAGCTGACTCGCTTCACCATCGGCAACTTTAAGAAAGCTATCGATGCGGGCGTTAACACTCAGGGTGCTAACTACTACACTAAGCAGCTTTCCCGCGAGTTTGATCGCGTACGTCAGTCAGATCGTCTGCGTGGTAATAACCTGATCGAGCAGACTTATATTGCGTTAAACCAAACCACCATGACGCTGGAATGGCTGCGCAAACAAGTCGAGCGTGAATTCGGTGGTAAGCTTGTGCGTGAAGCAGTTGACTTTAAACAAGCCAACTTCCTGCGCTATATCGACTCAATCGATTTCTACCTGCGCTACGCTCGTTCGATGTTGCTGGTTGTAACCAACCTGCAGATCAATCCAAGCGAAGACATCACCAAGCACTTCACCATGCATGAGATCAAATTCCTGGCTGATACAGCGAAGCATTTCGTTTATCTGACCTCGATGTTCTCTCAGCCTGTGAGCGTGACTGAAAAGGTTTTCGAAGCTGTCCCATCGGTTGTGGTGTCAGACGCGGATCAGCAAGCGATCGAAGCCGTACTGGGAAGCGCAAAAACCGACCCAATGCAATCAGGTTTCCTTTCACTTGATTATAACCCATTCTTCCTCATCGGTCGTCGTCGTGCAGAGCGTCGTGTAAAACGCCTGCGTGCTGCAGAAGCTGCGGCCATTGCTACAGAGCTGACTTTGAGCAAACTGCTTGAAGCACAGGCTGGCGGCAATAACGACCCTGCAGTTCAGAAACAGATCGACTACTACACCAACCAGCTGAATAAGCTGAACAATGAAGTAGATCAGATTAACGCTGAAGTCGCGGTAGAGGCATAAGGAGCCCGTCATGGCAGATAGAGTTTCTACTGGTGCTGAACTTATCTACGGCACCGGGTTTACCTCCCATGGCGGTCCAGGCCAGAAAGGCATGAAGATCAATGTCGATAATAAGACTATTGATCTTTATCAGCAACTGAATGCCAACATTGCGTTGGTTGATAACTTTGCGTTTAAACGTGAAGTTTGTGTTGCGGCCTCTCGTCTGATCCTGCCTTTGGCAAACTGGCTTCTGGCAACCCGTGCCAATTACCTGCATTCAAAGCACGCACTCTTGTTTGCACGTGACTTGGCATTGGTCGCGATGGGCAAAGAACCACAGATGAGTATCATGACGCGCATGCGTCTGTTCTCACCTTCTGCGGTGAAATCCAACCCAGGTGAACTCAATGCAACGAACTTCGATGCACTGGATATCATCTCGAACAGTTTTATTGATGAAGTCCGCACTTACAGTAATGGTAAGCTGCTGGCAAACCTGACCCGCGACTCACAACGTACTCGTGATCTGGTCACTTCATTATATGTCATGTTTGGTTCTGTTGAATAACGGGCCGTATAAAATCGGAATAAAAGAGGAAGAAATAAATGGGTAATAATTACCTCGGTTTGCTGCTGTCAGCGGGCAACAATGCGTTTGATGAAAACGGCGAGCCAGCCCAACCAGTTCTGGTTGATGCACCCGTTGTTCCAGAACCAGTGGTCGACGTCCCTGTTGTCGATCCTATCGTTGAACCTGTTGTCGATCCAGCACCAGATGTCGAAACTCCACCGGTTGTTACTGCTGATCCAGTTGAACCTCAGCCTGAGACCCTGTCTATTGTGCTGGCGATTAACGAAGATGAGCAAGAGCTCGTTGCTGCATCTAGCGCTGCTGCTCAGGCAGAAGTCGCGCTGATTGATGCTGATTGCGTTCTGGATGATTCAGAGACCCAGCTGACCGAACAGGCGCAGGTTGTTTCTGAAGTTGAAAACGTAGTCGCTTCAATGGAAAGCTTTATCGGCTCTCCAATGTCAATGCAGGATGCGGTTGGTCTGCAGAAATGGGTTGTAAGTGCTACCCGTGGCGAATACGATCAGTCTAAAGTTGTCGGCTCTCTGGAATCATTCGGTAATGACGTTGCAACTGATGATGCACTGTCTGCTGGCCTGGAAGGTATTGGCGAATTCCTGAAAGCGGCCCGTAACAAACTGAGCGACATCCGTAAAGTGATGGTTGCTAACTGGGCGAACTTCTTCAAAGAAGCTTTCCTGGGCTTTGATAAAGTTGCACGTCGCGCTGAAGCACTGGCGAAGATCGCTAAGAACACCGCTGGCGAATCCAACTCTTCTTCTATTCAGCTGCCGCTGGATACTGCATGGCGTCTGGTGAAAGATGGTAAGGTTTCTCAGAACCTGCCAAAAGATCTGGGTGATCTCGGTAAGTTCACTAAACTGATCTTCAAAGACAACGCCGATGCGCTGGTCATTCATCGTAAGAAACTGGTTGACATCGCAATTCGCCTGTCTACCGCTGAATACGACGACGCAGTTAAGATCGCCAAAGAACTGGTGAGCTATGAACTGCCAGGCGTTGCAGTTTGTAAGATCAAAGTGCAGTCCAACTCTAATACCGTTGACCTGTACCGCTCTGATGAAGTCCTGGGTGGCGTAGCAGTAACCTTCGCTAAACCAGTTGACAAAATCAATGCGCAGCTTCCACTGACTCGCCAGCTTAACGACAAATGGAACAACGTCATCCGTACCGACGTCTCTGTTGCCGCGACTGGTAAGAAAACGCCGAAGCTGGATGTTGCGATCGATACTCTGCAGCCTGCTGAAATCGCGAAGCTGGCCGATGATGTTTCTGCCATCCTGGGCGATGTGAAACAGTATCGCACCAACTACTCCGACTGGTATGCAAGCAATACCGATCTGGATCGTGCTATCGCTGTTCTGGCTAACGTACCGTGGTCTGGCGACAACGGCACCACTGTCGTTGATAGCAATACCGATGCAAATGGCAACAGCGTATCCGTTGTTAGCATCATCGGTCTGAACCAGGACATCGCTGATGTTGTTGATGCGATCCATGATCAGTACAGCTACCTGACTGTCGCGCCTATCCGTGCGTTCACTGCTGAACTGCTGCCAATCCTGAACCGTGTGCTGGAAGTCGGCGAACGTTCACTGGCAACGTACAGCGACAACAACCTGTCCTAATCCGCAAAAGGCAAAGAGATGACTATTCATCAACAGCTCCTCTCTGCCGGCCTGGAGGCGTTCGAAGCGCCTCCTGCTCTTGCAGATGTAACACCGCCTCAGCTCCAGCAGGTATTTGGTGGTAGTGACCCAGTTCCACTCGAGACTCCACCTCCGGGTGTTGAACTCTCTGTGGTTGCACCGAGCCCATTTGATGCGGGCTACGTTGAAACACCAGAACTCCTGCGACAGGAGATCGAAGCACGTCAGGTCATGGTTGAACTGATTGAAGAAGAACGTCAGGCACAAGAAGCGCGTCAGTATGTTGAAGAGATGCGTCGTGCGGGTGATGGTCTGGAAGGGCTGATGGTTGAAATCCAAAATGTCAACAACCCTGAAGAACCCACTGAAGACGAAATGGCGATGCTGCGCTCTACGGCATCACTGGTGCGTAAAGAAGTGCTGGATGAAGACGACCAACAGGTTGTCATCGATCTGGAAAATGGTGTACTGGTTGGCTCACAAGAAGGCCTTGGTGATGCAATCTCCAATGTCACGACAAAGATCAAATTCGCGCTGGGTAACGCTGCGAAGAACTTTGCCTCTTCTGGCGAGAAAACCAAAAAGCCATTAACGTATCATCGTAACAATGCCAAAGAATTGAAAGATCGTATCGGCGCACTTAAAACTGCAGTCTTTGCGTTTACTCTGCCAGCGGCATTGGTTAAAAGCGTTGCGGTAGCGGACAGCGGCAAACTCGATTTGGTCAATGACATCAATTCACTGATCACCGGGTTAGAACACTGGTACGCACAGCCGTCTGCAGACGCTGCAGGTTACTTCGATAAACACGAAGCAATCCTCAAGGCATGTCTGGCAACCGATTCTTTGGAAGCTTTTGATAAAGCGTACGATGCGTTTAAATCACTGAAAGCACCACTGCCATCTTCTGCGAAGAAGGTCGAGCCGATCAATGCCAAAGAGTATGTGTTCGACGCGCATTGCGACGGCACCGCAATGGCAGGCGTTTCACGCTGGTACTACATTGCCCGTCCTAATGGTCAGGATGCAGAAGAAGCAGTACGTGCAATTCGTGCCTTCAATGCAGGCCTCTTCCCATATGTCGCCATCGCCGATCGTAAAGGTGCGGATACTGAAGTTTCACTGAAGAAAGCTGAGTTACTCGGTCTGCTGGACGTGATCACGAAAGGTTGTGTCATCATGGATCAATTCCTTGGTCGACTCAACATCATGAGCTCGTTCGATAAGCGTTACGATGTGTTGGTTGATGATTACAACAAAACCTTCACAAAGAAAGACTGGGTCAATCGTGATGCGCAACGTAAAATGATCGTTGCAATTCAGGCGCTGGATTCGTATTACGCTTACGGCTTCTCTTACACTAACATGGCATTCTTCTTGTTTGATGTCATCGTGAAGGTAGTGAAGAAAGCGGTGTACAAATCCGATCTCAGTAAAACCGAAGAAGATAAATAACGGAGTAAACATGTCCGCACTCGACAGGTTCCTTTTTGACGCGGGCATGGAGGGGTTTAACGACCCCTCCTCTATACCGCCCGTTGGTATAGTCGTGCCCTTTTTTGGCGTAGAGGAGTTTGCAGAAGCTGATGAAGTCTCCCGTGTTGTCATGGAAGATATGAATCGCCAAGCAGACGCTGTCTATAAACTGCAAGAGACGTTGGTGTACATTAATGCCAATCGTCCTAACTTTGATCGCGGTAATGCCGAGCATGTAATTCAGGCGCTGGGTGATGTGCAGGTGCTGATGCCTAATATGGAAGACCCAGTGACTATCATGGGTTCTCTTGAGCACTACACTCCGTCTTACTCCAGTCATCTGCTTGGTCACGGTACCGAGTCGATCACAGGTATGATCACTGCAGCTATTCAGAAACTGATTGAACTTCTGAAGAAAGGCGTTGGCTGGTTGGTCAATGCCATGCGCAGCGCGTCGATGGTGCTGGGTAAACAGAAGCGCGAAGTGACTGAGTTAAGCGCTTGGTTAAAAGCAAACAAAACTACCGCACCTACTGTTGTAAGCGTGCCGGATAACTTCATCCTGATAAGTAAGTTATCTTACTTCTATTTGCCAGGTGAAGATAAGCCAGTTACGGCCGATCGCATCCCGTATGAAATTCGTCGTCTTAGCAGGTTCTGTCGAAATGTTAACGATGAGTTCATCGCCAAATACATCATGCTTGGTCGTATGTATTTGAAAGTGATCAACAACATTGACTTATCTCAGCCGTCAAGTGTGTTGTTCCGCCAAACCTTTAAAGGTCAACCGGTCTTCACAATCGGTGGCAGGCCATTAAGTCGCCGTAGTAATGGTGACGATTCTCTTGAGCAAGCTGACTTTATCGGTGGTATTGGTTTCTGTGCGCCTAATGTGCATAAAAAGATCACCTCGCCAGTTGGGCTAGCCGATGATGGTTCCGAACAACAGAAGTATTTTAATCTGTTGAAGAACATGGAGCAGTTTGAGTTCAACAACGGAATGTGGATGGATCGTAATCTGCGCTTTGTCCAACCTACCCCGTGTAGCATCCAAGAAGGCATTGTGATCACTGATGAACTCGATAGCCTCATTGACAGCATTATTACTAACGACATCAGTAATGAGGTTACTAGTTTTAATAATGAAGTTAGAGCGACTATCGAGATGCTGCGTCGTTATCAGTTATCAAGTGTCCGTAGCAACTTGCCAAATGACGATTACATGAACACCATTGGGTTTTCTTTATTCGCCATGGCTAACGCGATCAGTCGCTTGCCGTATGAGATCACACGTGAAGTGAATAACTTTACTAACGCCATGCGCGAGTACGTGACCAAGTCAGTTAAGTCTTAATTATTATATGTACAAAGGGCTCCCAGGAATGCGAGCCCTGTCGCGACAAACGATCGTTTTAAATCTCATGAGAAAATGGAGTACCGAAAGATTATGTCTATGAACATGTTCCTTGGTCTTGGCGCTGAAGCGTTCGAAGATCAACCAGAAGTACCAGTGGTCGAAACCCCACCAGTGGTAGCTGCTCCGGTTTCTGAAGAAGTGATTGCGCTGATCGCTGAACGCGATGATTCTGACGCTGCGGTTGAAGTTGCAACAGCCGGTGCTGAGATTGCTGCAAGTGTTCGCCAGATCGATCAGTACGCTGATGCAATTGAGCGTATCGAAAACGTTCAGGCATCAATGGAACACTTTATGGAAAACGGCATCACGCCAAAAGCTGCTGCCATGCTGCACGCTCAGATCAACGGTCTGTATGCATCTATGGGCAAAGGCGCTGAAGGCGTAGGTAGCGGTCTGGAAAGCTTCGATAACGAAGACACTTCTATGGCTATCCTGAACGCCGGTATGGAAGCGCTGAACAGCGAGAAAGCTTCTCTGGGCGAACGCATCCGTGCGGCCTGGATCGGTTCTGCTGATTCAACCAACAAGTTCTTCACCAAATGGCTGACTCGTGCCGGTGCTCTGAAACGCCGTGCGCAGAATATCGTTAAAGCTGCTCAGGGTAAATCTGGTTCTGCCGAGGTTACTCTGAAGAGCCGTTATCTGACTGTGAAAGGCGGTCAGGCTTCAACTAACCTGTTGGCCGATATCACTGCGTTCCAGAAGTTTGCTGAAGACGGCGCTGCCCGTTACTTCAAAGACGGCGGTGCATGGCTGAATGGTGAACTGATCACTGCTGTTAAGAAAATGGCAGCTGTTTCTACCGTCGAAGAAGCTGGTAAAATCGTTGACAGTCTGAAATACCCAGGTTACCCAGGCGCGACTATCGCCGTTCAGGATAAACCTGCATTCACCATCAAACGTACCGAAGTGGTACTGGGTGGTTACGCGGTGTTTGATCTGCAGTACAAAACTACCGGCGGTAGCACTCAGCCTGAAATCATCCATGAGCTGAAAGCACTGGGTAAAAACCGCGTGCATGTGAAACAGGCGCCGGATGAGAAAGGTAAATCTGAATTCAGCATGTCTGTTTCTGCTGCTGACGCTATCGCTATCGCCAACGCAGTAATCAAACTGGCTGACATCGGCGCGCATCTGGAGAAGAACATCAAATGGATGGATCCGTTCACGAAGAGCATTCTGAACGGCGCTAACGCCAGCCGTGCTGCGATGACCCGTAACGACAATGCTGAGAAAGGCGTTGCTGTTATCCTGGATTACCTGGCTCGTGCTCCTACTGGTGTATTCCAGTCAGTACAGTCTCTGACCTGGGAACTGTCACAGGCAATCTTCAACGTAGCTGATGCTGCGCTGAAAGTAGCGAACAAAGTTGCTAAGACTTCTGAGTCTGGCGAAGCGGCCGGCGGTTCTGAACCTGCAACAGCTTAAGTTATACCTTAACGTATAGCCGAGGGGAGGGGGATTCCCCTCTCCTTTTATACCGACCAAAAGGTGAAATGCATGACCAGCATGAATACATTGGGTCCAGCACAGTCAACGTTGCTTGCTGATGAATCAGACGGTAAACAAAAAAAGAAAGTTACCGACAACGCCAAAACCGAATCTACCGAGATGTCAATTGAGATCTTGAAGAAAACCAGTAAAGAGAAACCTGAGACTACCGAGGGCGACGAACCTGCTTTCGGGTTTGGTAGTGAAGGCTACGCAATGCTGGACAGTATGTCGTTTGACTTAACCGAACACAGCGACAAATATATCCAAGAGCTTCTGGATAAAATTACCACCATCGTGATTGAAGCCAACGGCGATCTTAATAAGAAAGACCTGGAGAAGATCCGTAACGTCGGTCTGGAAGATTACCGTGATCTGGCACAAGCTGCTATGAAGCGCATCATGCAGTTTATCCGTTGGTCTATTAACCAAGGCAAAGAAGGGATCAAGCGTGTCGCTGATCGTCTGGGCCGGTTAGGTATGAAGTCGATGTATGTTGAGCGTAAACTCGATATCTCAACTGACAGTTCATTGCCTACGGATAAGTTTGTATTAGCACGTTCTTTCCCATTGTTGATGCTTGCTGATAAACCGCCAGCGAATGCAATGGATGTGCTGAACTCGTTGAATAAAACCAAGTATCTATTCACCTTGGTCCACAACGATTATCAGAACTACCAGAACCTGTTTAAACAAGCTGTTGCAACTGGCTCACGTTCTGAAACGCTGGAGATGATCAATAACTATTTGAATTCACTCTCAGGTCGTTTAGGCGCTAAGCCCAATCCGCAGTTTAATAACAACCTGAGCTTTAACTATCTGCCAGGTGGTTATCGTCTGGTGTTCTCAACGGGCGATTCATTTGCCGATTGCTCTGCGATACTTGTGCGCGTACCTGGTCAGTATAGTGTTGCGCCGTCTGCACCGCGTCCTGATAAGTCGAGCCTGGTTCGCTTGATGGCTGAGATCAAACAGTTCCTGCGCACCATCAATGAGATCTATGGAAAAGTCTCTAGTCGTTTGGAGTCTGACTTCCGTAATATCTCCCGCAGTGCTGAACGCGATATTAAGACGTTTGACTCGTCTGTTGATATCCGTACTGCATCGACAACCGTTGAATGGTTTGTTGAACAGCAGTCACGTATTTTCACTCGTACGATGATGTTGTCATGTTCGGTATTGAATGCGTGCCTGGACTACTGTATCGCTGCTATTGGCGGTAAGCCTGCTGCCGGTATGGAAGACTTCGATGACAGCTACACTATCGAAGCGCTCGGTGAGCAACTGGATTCCATTGATGATCGTCTACGTAGTATTGAAGTAGATGCATCGGTTATTCAATCTATCGGGGACAACAAAGACCTGGTTGACTGTGATAACGATTATGTAATCCGTCAGCTGATTGAGACCAATGCAACCGAACCATTCACGCCGGGTTACGGTATTGATAACCTGCGTAACATGTGGCATTTGGTACGAGCCGGTAAAACCACTGAAGTGATTACCCGTCGTTTAGGTGCGATCATGGATGCGACATCCGATCTGGATACTTCGGTAAAATTCATGAAGACGCTCTTCACTGAAGGTCGTTTATTTGAATGCCGGACAACGGATGATTACATTGCTGACTTTACTGCCGGTCATCCACTGTGTTCATTCCTGCACCGTGCTGAGCGTGAATCATTAGGTTCAGCGCAGATTGCTAACTACCTCGAGCAGAACGTTGATAAGGTCAGTGCAACAGTCACGACACTTATGGTCTTTGCTGAAACACTGAGCGATACCGTTGTTGATGGTGAGTTTACCGTTAGTCGGTTGAAGGAGTTTATGTTGAACGCTCCTCAATTACCATTTACATCAGCGATGCTTTGCGGCGGGTATGAGATCAAGGAACGTTCAGAAAAGCTTGCAGGTTTAGTTGTACGCAGCTATACACTGGAACACGTCAAAGACTTGTCACCAATTGAAAGCTTTGATGGTCATGACAGTGAAATGAATGGGTTCATTGATCAGCAGGTTAAACGGTACGAAGCAGAGTACGCTCGCTTAGCACGTATCGTTGAATTGCTGCAAGTGGGCACAGGTCATCTGCGTTATATCACTGCAGCGGTTGTCGATAACCTTAACGCCGGTGGTTTGAAAGGTGAAGGGGATAACTGGGTGTATTCAGCAATGGAGTACTTGACTGTTGCGACTCGCCAGTACCGTTGGATGTATCGCATGACAATCCAGCTCGCTATGTATAACCGACTGACAATTGAGGCTGCGAATCAGTATATGGCAGGAGGGTTCTATGGAAACGACGAGCAACAAGAGTCTGTATAATGCTGCCCGTATTCCGGTGTTATACGAGTATCCCTTTGACTTTACACCTCACGCTAGACTGTTAGCTAACGAAAACGTTAATGAGCAGCCTTCTCAGGCGTTTGCTGAGATGTTTGCAGCCATGACAGGGGATGCGTGGTCGCTCACGCCTAAGACACCTTACACGCTGTATGGTGCGAAGGTTCTTTATATTGGCACCACGAAGAAAGAGTTCCCAACCAGTAAACGGTATCCGTATACACTGGTGTTGCAACTAAGTAGTCGTTATAACTTCAGAAAGTTGTACTTAAGTTTCAAAGTGCTTTCAAGTAGCTGATCGGCATAGAGGGAGGAGCGATGCTCCTCCCTCATGCTTTATGCCGCTTTAATTATGCTGCAGGTGTTTCTGGTTCAGTCGGCGCCGGCGTCGGATTGAATGTTGCTGGTACCGCTGGCAATTCTTCCAGTGTAGTCGCATTCGCTACATCAGATTTGAACTGCCAGTATTTTTCCAGATAACCGTTGTAGACTTCAAGAACATCTTCAACGAATTCAATGACGTCAGCGGGATCAGCCTGGAATGACTGGTTGTCAGCTTTACGAACAGTGAACACTGTATTATCAGAAGCATTAACACGCTTCTCAGCAACAATGCGCAGGCCCATTAAGTTAACACGCTCTTCAGCGGTCATGATCAGCTTAACTTTGTCGCCACTTGTTTTAAGCGTGACTTCTAAGCCTTCGGTCAGATCGTTACTGAGAACCTGTTTAGCATTCTGCAGTGCGTCATCACGACCATAACCCAGACGTTCAGCAAGCTCCTGCTCGTTGAACGGACGAACATCCCAATGCTGATACCATTTACCGTCATCTTCGTTTAATACTGGGTCACCTTCGGCAACAACATCACCAGTAGGCGGATCAACCAGATAAACGTAAGCATACGGGTTAGGGAAGTTATAGAGCTTCTCAGATTCGATAGTACTACCGAAGCTGTTCTGCATGTTGTCCTGACGCATGTCGTACAGGTACTTTGGATACGCCTTATCCTTTAAACGAATAAGACGCGTAGAACTGTCTACAGTTGGCATTTGTACTCCTTAAAGGATACTGGGGCTTTCACCCCAGTACAGAACGAGATTAGGCAGACATGCCTACCTGGCCAATCAGCTGGGAGCCAGTCCACAGCAGCGTGATGATGGTGAGGTTATCACCCAATGCTACTGCTTCACCACGGGACCATAGAATGGTGTTGGTCCAGCTCATGTTACCGCCTTTACCAGTTACGATCAGAACGATCGGCTGAGTACGAGCAGATGCTGGCAGGTTGGCGAAGGTGATGCCTTTATCAGAGGTACCAGTGAAGCGGAAGACGTTGTTCTTGCTCACGTCCAGCGACAGGGTGGTACCAGTGACATCGAGGGCTGCTACGTCGTAACGATCAAAGACAATCGCGAGATCGATCCACTGACCATCTTTACGGACTTTCGCTTTACCATCGAAGTTAGCATCGAAGACGTTACCGCCACCCAGGGTACCTAACTGTGACCAAGCGGTCGTAGAGGTCTTCTGGAAGAACGCCTGGCTAGAGGAGTTCAGGAAGTAGTCGCCTACTGCGCCATCAGCGGAACTTGGGTCACGGGCAAAGACGATCCACTTAGTACCTGGGTCACCTTTATCACCTTTGTTACCTTTGTCACCCTGATCACCCTTCGCACCAGTCAGACCACGCGCACCAGTGTCACCTTTCGGTCCTTGGATTGGGCCAACGTTCACCCACTGCGTGCCATCCCATGCGTAGAAGTTAGTGCCGACCATGTAGCCGTCACCTGCGGTGTTACCAGAAGCAGGCAGATCACCTGCGGTTGCTTTGGAACCAAGGATCTTGATACCTGCACCGATATCACCCTTCGCACCGGTTGCACCAACATCACCCTGCGGACCACGAATAGAACCTGCAGCTACCCATGCCGTGCCATTCCAGGAATAGATCAGCATGTTGTCGGTAACGGTGTAGGTTGCGCCAATCAGGTTACCGGTTGTTGGTAACTGGTTAGCCGCATCAACATGACCACGGATAATGATGGAGTTACCTTGCGGACCTACATCACCCTGGACACCCTGATCACCTTTAACACCAGTTGCACCAGTGTCACCCTTGGCACCTGTAGCACCGATGTCGCCTTTATCACCTTTGACACCTTGGGCACCAGACATATCGCCCATGTCGATCCAGGCGGTACCGTTAGACATCCATGAGTGCTTGGTGTCAGCAGTTGTGTAATACCAACCGGTGTTACCCGCAGCTGCAGTAGGTAATGCAGACTGAGTTGCTACCTGGCCTTTAGGGATAACTGCTGTACCGGTATCACCTTTGTCGCCCTTCGCACCCGTGGCTCCGATATCCCCTTTCGCACCTGTCGCGCCAGTGTCACCTTTCGGCCCACGGAACGGTCCGGTGTTGGTCCAGGTACCAGAGAGGTAAACATACAGGTTATCACCAACTACGTAAGCGTCACCTTCTGAGTTACCCGTGGTAGGCAGTGAACCAGCGTCGGCAGCAGAACCTTTAATCATCAGGCCCTGACCAGTGTCGCCTTTATCACCTTTTGCTCCGGTTGCCCCGGTGTCGCCTTTAGCGCCAGCTGCACCAGTATCGCCTTTGGCACCAACATCACCTTTAGCGCCTGTAGCACCCGTATCACCCTTCGCACCCTGTGTACCTTGTGCGCCACGTACATCACCCTGATCTACCCAGGTAGTGCCGTTGTAGATGAACTGATGACCGGCAGAAGTACCGCCAGTGACATTGTACAGCCAACCGGTAACAGGAGAAGCAACTGAAGCCAGATCTTCGAACGCTGCTACAGTACCACGTGGGCTGACAGAAGTACCTGGGTCACCTTTGTCGCCTTTGTCTCCTGTATCGCCTTTGGCACCGGTTGCACCGATGTCACCTTTTGGACCCTGAATAGGACCGAGGTTTTCAAAGGCACTGCCCGTCCAGCCCCAGAAGTTACCATTAATCAGATAACCCTGACCTAACGTACCAGTTGCAGGGAGCGCACTCTCATTATCGAGTTTGCCCATGATCTGGACGCCTGCGCCCATATCACCTTTCTCACCCTGGTCGCCTTTGTCGCCTTTGGCACCAGTCGCACCAATGTCGCCTTTAGCACCAGTTGCGCCGGTATCACCTTTGTCGCCTTTAGCGCCGGTGTCGCCCTTATCGCCTTTCTCGCCTTTAGCACCTTGCGGGCCAACTTGACCGACGATAGACCATTGGGTACCATCCCAGACATACATCTGCTGGTTGATGATGTACGCGTCACCATTGACTTGACCAGACTGAGGCAGGTCGTTGGTTGTAGCGAACGAACCACGGATCTGCAGACCGATGCCATCAGCACCTTTCAGTGAAGTCTGGTAATCTTCTACCGTGCCGGTATTGCCGTCATCCAACCACAGTTGGTAAGCAGATTTACCGTCTGGACCTTGCATGTTACCGAGGTCAACGAACGCCCCGTTAGACAGTGTCCAGTAGTGACCTTTGATAACGAAGGTATCGCCTTCGGTATAATCGGCCGGATCAGGCAGCTGTGATTTGTCATCAAGCTGATCGATCATTTTGATACCAAGGCCAGGGTCACCTTTAGCACCGGCATCACCCTTATCACCTTTAGCACCTACTGCGCCGGCATCACCCTTCGCGCCAGTTGCACCCGTGTCGCCCTTGGCTCCGGCAGCACCGGTGTCTCCTTTGTCACCCTTGTCACCCTTAGCGCCTTTTACAACACCGAGTTTAACAAAAGTAGGATTGCCGTTGTTATCGGACCAGACATAGATTGCACCTTCATCCAGTGCGATGTAAGTATCACCCGGTGCATTACCCTGTGTTGGCAGAGCTGCGAAGTTAGCAACTTCACCTTTCGGAGTGAAACCAATGCCATCTTTACCATTGGTACCAGCTGCACCAGTATCGCCTTTATCACCTTTGTCGCCTTTGGCACCAGTATCACCTTTAGCGCCGTTAGCTCCAACGACTTTACCCATCTTAACGAAAGCAGTACCTTTATAAACGTACAGGTTACCATCTTCCGTAACAACGTAGGTATCGCCATCGGTGTTGTTTGTGCTCGGCAGGTTAGCGATCAGATCGATATTGCCTTTTGGTGTAAAGCTAATACCGTCTTTACCATCTTTACCGTCAACACCATTAGTGCCGTCAGCACCGTTGGCTCCGGCATCACCTTTAGCGCCCGTAGCGCCGGTGTCACCTTTAGCACCGGTTGCACCGGTATCACCTTTCTGGCCCTTCAGTGCACTGGCAGGGATCTTAACCGTCTTCCCTAGCTGTACAACTGGGACCAGTTCGCTACCATCAATAGCAACACCGGCAGGCAGACCACTAATCGGTAGTGGAGTATTTGTATCGGCCATTACGAACCTCTTTTAGTAAACGATTTGCTGTTTAATGTGTCTTGTACTAATACTGCTATTAAACTTCAATAGCCAATGGCTGACCGTCTTCGGTAGTCAACCGCATGCCGTCTTCCGTCAGAAGTGTTCCTTCCTGCGGCGCGGCACCTGGATTTACGATAACAGTAAAACTGCCTTCGTATACCAGACAGCTATCTTTAAATGTGATGAGCTGCGTAATGGAACCGTCTGGGCCAACTGCACTGAGTGCAACATCATTGATTTCAGCTGGAGTAATCTGAAGACCATGGCGTGCATTAATAGCCGGTAATAGATCCGCGGTTGTTGCTGGACTTGCGACAACAAGAATTGGAATATAATTGAGAAACAGTAGCTCACCTTTCAGTCGGTCCAGGTTAACTATGTTACTCCCCACGTACCCTTTGCCCACAACGGCCGTGACTGGAATATCGGTATCACGTTTACCGGATCCTGTTACGGGTGAAGGGACACCAAAGTTAACTTGATCAATTCGGAACGCAAGTACGTTATCCTGATTGATCTGATCAACAATGATCTGGGCCGATGGCTGATTCAGGATGGTCATACTTTTCTCCCGTAAGCGCCTTTTCTGATGATCATATAATAATTTCTTTTCTACATAACTTACCTAATGATGAAATCGTATAGACATTAAGAGTCGGGTAATTGAGGAAACTAACATGCCCATCGTGACCAGGCCAACACCAGAACAACATAAGTCGATTATCCGACCAGTAGTAATTCAAGTTGTCAATCAGTTACTCCCTATCATGCAGTTAGACCGAGAGGCACCTGATGATTTGATCTTCAATGGGTTTGCTGAGATCGCCATGCTTTCTAATACTGAGATTGGTATTAACCGTAATCCCGAGTCTCCGATTCGTGCACCCGGTCCAACTCAGATCATGGTGAATATCGAAGAAAGGCCCACCTCAGTGACTTCACCTGAAGTTTCGGTGATGTATCCTGAGAACCGTTTCATTATGCATGATGCACGCTTAGGGATCGGTATTCGTCCTGTGCGTCGTCCTGTTGAAATCACCATCAGTTTCAATAAACGTTTCCGTTCCAAGGCAGCAGCTGATCGCTGGCACTCAAACATGGAACAACTCATGGCGCGTTATGTACAGGACTATATCCACACCCTGGATTACCATTACAACATCCCTGATGAGATGATTGTCATGTTACATGAGTTCTGGAAGCTACGTGAATCTCGTGCACCTTATAATGAGAACTTCGGTCAGTGGTTATCGAGCTGCATGGCGCCGTACCAAACCGTTACCACTAACCAGTCTGGTAGCGCTAACGAACTCTCATTTGCAGAAGGTCTGGATAACGTTCAGGGTAACTGGGATTTTGATGTGGTGCCCTATCCGGTACGTGAGAATACCCGTGGTAACTGGCAGGTCAGTTTCGATTATAAGTTTGAGTTCGGTAAGGTTATTGATCTGGTAATGAACTACCCGATTATTATCCATAACCAGCTGCTTGCCCGTGAATTGATTCCAACGCCACGTAATCCACGCTACCGTAATAAGGTATACCAGAAGAACGCCATGATGTATCGGGCTGAGTCGAACATGCAGGAAGTTCAGCCAACCGATTATCAGCTGCGTGATTATCTGTGTTTCCCAGAGTGGGATGATTGGATCCCTGAATACATTCCTCCTTATCAAGCGGTTCAGTATACGGCACAATTGGAACTCGATCAAAATGATCCCAAGGCACTCTTTAATCTTAAAGAGATTGGTGACTACGAGTTTACCCCAATTGCGATTGCTTATCTGAGCTATGTGCGTAATCGCATGTTTGCCAATACCCGTTCTGTGATTCAGGTTAAGGTATACGAAGAAGAGATCCTTATTGACTCCGATCAGTTATCGGTCGATGAGCAACTCAACGTAACTACGCTGTTTACACCGAATGATCGTAAGTCGTATCACTTGATGGTGACTATCGATAAAGATCTGGCGAAGCTTGATGAACATACGGTTGCGGAATTGAAAGAGGATGGGTGGTTTACGGAGAATGTGCTTGAGGTGATCTACCCTCAATACAAAGGTACACCTGTCTGGCCGACACCGAATGACCGGGGTGAGATCTCTAACCTTGCGTGGGATCGTTTTGTTGCGGCACTGTATCCGACCAGTCAGTGGTATCGTAAACCTGACATCGCACAGATGACCATTGGGCAGTTTACCATTTTTGCTAAGAAGAGAGACATTTAATGCCAATCGGAAAGGTACCTCCAAAGAAACCCGAGAACACGGTATTAGCACCGGTTATCAAATCACCTGATGTCTTGAACGAAGTCATTGATACACGCTACACACCGCGTAAGTCATTGATGACGTATGTTGGCGGTAGCCCATGGGTGGTTGACTTCTATCAGCAGATCCTGGGGCCTGGTAGTGAACCTATGGCCCTGCAGCACGATGAACAGAATACCACGCAGCAGTATCGTCGTATTCGTCGCATGGTGGTTAAGGTAAGTACTGATCTGCAACATAACCCTGAGAAGGACCAAGGTCAGATGGAAGTAACGGGCGCAGGTTTCCTGATGCCTGGAATCATCCCTAACCAAGGCGATATGTTTATCGCTGATATGGGCGACGGTCGTGGTGGTCTCTTTACCATCAACGATGTCGAGATCATGTCCATCTATAATGACACGGCTTACCAGATCACTTATGAGCTCACGGACTTTTGGGATCAGAGCATCCAGAAGTTGCTGGATGACAAAGTGGTTGAGTCGTGTGTCTATGACATGGATTATGCCCGTACTGGCATGAACCCAATCATCGCATCAGATGAGTTCTTTAACCGCGAGAAACTGACCGGCCTTGAACTGTCATTGATTGAACACTTCTTTGGCACGTTCTACGATGGCGAGTACGAAACCTTTATTGTTCCTGGTCAGCTGAAAAGTACGTACGATCCTTACTTCGTGCGTTTCATCGATAAGCTGATTGATTATGAGCAGCGTCCTCGTCGTCAACGTGTCTGGCAGTTTGATGAGTCATTGAAAGGTTATCAGCGCCCAACGACTATCTGGGATATGTTAGTGGGTCAAGACCCGCACATGTTCAAATATGTCCAACGTCAGATGCAAGTCGTGCCTGCGAGTTATTTCCGTAGCTCGACAGCGCTCTATGGTGGCATTGCTTACTCGGGTATCTTTAACGTCGTCTATCCAGTAAGTGATCGCATCGTGATTAACCTGGATATTAACTTACCTACCGTGCCAATTGATTCACGCTTATTCAAAGAGATCTCAGTGTACAAGACATATGTCTTGAGCGAGGCCTTTTACGAACAGCGTCAAGTTGACATGACCGAACTTGAGCGGCAGGTTTATAACCTAATTACCGGCGCACCCATTAATGTGGAGAAAGTTGCTGATCTGATTGATGTGTATTTCTCATCAACTGGACTTGTACAATACTACGCATTTCCTTTATTAGTGTGTCTGTGCCGTACCGCACGTTATCGCCTATAGGTGTTACCATGACCCAGCCAATTATCCACAATACGGAATTTCTCAAAAGTGAGATCAAACGTCTGCAGACGGTGATCTTTGAATGCACGTATGAATGTCGTATTAAGCAACGCGATCTCTACGATATCGACTATCTGCAGAAAGTGGGTCTTCCAACATCGGGTATTGGCTGGCTTGACCAAGAACTCGATAACCAAATGGTTGATGTACACATGACCATTAACCGGATGACTCACTGCGTATCGGAAGGGTATAACTTTTATATCCTCTATCCTGAAACGTACGTTGGCATCATCTATAAAGCGATTGTTGATTACATCCGTTATTACGGTGAGCTCTCAGATCGTTTCCCGAACTTGCCGCTGCCTGATCAAGAAGACTTCGAAGTTCTTGATGCGCTCGCGACTAAACTGTACACCATCTATCGTAACTACGAGAAGCCGGAAGATACAGCAGGGATGGTTGGTCGTATTCGTCGTCTGCGTCGTCGTACCTTTAACAACGCGCCAGAAGAGCTCAACCTCGAGAAAGAGACCGACGAGATGGGCAACGTCATTAACCGAGAACATACGTCGCTGATGGATCTGTTCGCAGACCGTATGGCCGTTAAGAAGATTCCTAACTATGATTCTAGAGAAGAGTAGTCTTTATAACGAAATTATGGCGATCGCCAGTAAGTCGGGGCGCACATCGTTTCGCATGAGGGCAGAGATCTTCTTCGACACTACCGTGTGTTCGGTGTTTCGTGTCAGAAGTCTTAATCGCTTCTCTGATTACATGGAAACGTATTACGAGGAGACCAGTATCGAAGTCGCTATGTCAGAGGGGGTGTACAACCAACAGATCATCCCTAATGTTCAGCGTCTGAAAATGCACCTCCTTATTACTGCGTATCCACCCGGTGGTGGCGAGCCTGAAACCACCAAGTACACCATGCGGGTATTCCCAAAGACGGGTTATGATCCGCAGATGACACAGCAGCGTGCTTCAGATATCAATCAGAAGGCCATCGCTGATACCTCAATGCAATTCTATCAGTTCCAGTTGATGGACTCTGCAATCGAGCAGCTGCGTGTTGTACCTGCCGGGGGAATTAACCCAACGACGTCACCAGGATCGTTGATCCGCACCATGCTAGGTGGTATCTCTGAAAGCTTAGAGTTACCATTGGAAGAGAAACCACTGGGTATGAACATGTATCCAGCGGATGCAGTGACACCAGATGGTAAAGAGATTATTAAGAATCACATTGTGGTGAACCACCGTGTGCTCTTGGTCGACTTACCAGGTTATCTGCAGCATGAGTACGGCATCTACAAAACGGGTATCGGGTATTTCTATCATCGTCAGTACTGGTACGTTTGGCCGTTGTATAACACCAAGCGGTTTGAACTGATGAAGCAAACCATGATCATCGTTAACGTACCACGGGATAAGTTCCCAAGTATTGAACGAACGTTTGAAATGCGTGGGAATTCATTGTGTATTCTGGCAACCGGCGATACCACAATACATGACCAATCTAACCTGGCTCAGTATAACCAGGGGAACGGGGTTCGTGCACAGCGGTCATCCTCAGTCAGTGGCGATGAAGGATTGGAAGTTAAAGGCGGGGAAGCGATGTTGCAACGTGGGGCATCGAACTCGGAGTTTATCACCAGTCAACGCCCTAACGGCATTAACTACGCACCGATGACAGCTGAAATCACGGATAACAGTTATCGCATGGTGAGTAAGAACGCGGTTAACAATGGTGCAACGATTCAGGTAACGTGGGAGAATGCTGACCCTGAATTGATCGTACCTGGCATGCCTGTGAAATATCTCTATCAGCGCGATACGGGTGTTGAGCAACGTTACGGTACATTGATCATGGCTGAGTGTCATTATCGCATGGCACGTGATGGCATGATGGATGACGTGATGATGTGTGACATGGCATTAACCCTCTTCATTGATAACGTCGACGAACAGAATAACTCCTCGTTGTAATTACCGACATTCACGCCTAGTCCTATGAGCTTTTGGCTCATAGGCTAGGGTGGATATTTTTTCAGACCTACATTATCGAGTCGAATAAACAGTAATTATAAGGACCTTATAGATGACTGGTAATTTTACAATAACGACTTTGATTGCCGTTTTGCAATCAGAGCTTAACTGGCACGCTAAGAATTGGGTTGAAACACAAAAGAAAGTCAAAGAGCTGACCGACCTGGCTGTTACAGGTAAGCTCGACGAGTATCAGTTTGAATCGTTCTTTAGCGGGATCACTTATAAGCACAACATGCCACGCGGTAATCACGAAACGCGTCGTGCTCGCAACTGCCTGTTTATGCAGTTCTCACTGCCGGTAAACCGCGATCTGTTTAACGGTCAGGATGTACAGGCACTTAACGGTGATTTTCATGCTGGGTTTGCTAACCGTAAAGATATCAACGAGCGTGTTATCTCGGAACTGTTGCGCAGTAGTGGTAATGAAATGCTTTGGCGACATTACTCCAACTATACCACGCCGAAAGAGGCGCCGTGGGATGGCGGGATGCAACGTTTTGATACATTGCAACAGATAGCAGAAACTGCATCACGAACGCATCCATCCGGTCTGCAGATTTTGATAAACGAGCCGCGCTTGACCGACGAATACTCAACTGAACTCTA